>Ga0207952_1000061_pt1 | contig 124375 bp, 144 predicted proteins | sample SubbioR12Aug_8Ca_FD_184831 | JGI IMG/M metagenome (GOLD analysis project Ga0207952, IMG submission 184831) | Serpentinite rock and fluid subsurface biosphere microbial communities from McLaughlin Reserve, California, USA - CR12Aug_8Ca (SPAdes) | ecosystem: Environmental > Terrestrial > Deep...
GCAAATCATGGACGTGTTCACTTTCGACAATGACTCCCATTTCCTCGTAAAACGAGGCGATCATTACTTTATTGCTATCGTAAAACAGTAGATCGGACTGCGGATTCATGTTCGGATCAATCCGTGTCTCCTTACGAGCAGTCTGATCATCCTTTGTGTATTCGCGCATGACCGGAGTATTGGCAACAATAAATTGATTCGAAATATTCTTCTTGATGCGTTCAGGCCGGTATTCGTTTAAAAAGAAATCAATTCCGTGTTCTGACCAGGCTCCTTCGGACATCCATCCACGTAAAGCCTTGTTGGGTTTCGCGAGGGTATCAAAATACGCGTTAAGAAGTTGCGTTCGCCCCGAGAATGATCGAGTGACAGGTGCCTGCGACGGAGAGGCAACGAGAGAAAGAATTGTCGGAAGTGTTGCCTTTGCTTCAATAAACTTCGATTCGGCTTTTGCGAACAACTGCTTTGGGTTTATTGGTCTAAACAGCTTCTTTTTGGCTCGCGGCACGGTATGTACTACACCGCGTTCGAGAAGTTCTTTAAGTATTACGTATGCGGTTGGCGTTTTGAGGCCGGCTTTACGTGCAATGGGGTACGCCGCGGATTCCCCGAGCTCTAGCAGCGCTACGTATACTGCCGCCTGCTTCGCGGTGAATCCCAATATTGTTAGTGCTTCTGTTGTTGTCATGTACCAATTTTAATAGTGCGCATAATTTTGTCAATATTTTTGATAAATAGAGTCTGTATCTGAGTATATTGGCTTATCTATTACATATAATGATGATGCTCAGGAGATCGAAAACATCACAATAGTTGACTAACTTGACGTAACTGCATAATATGTCGTCATATGAAACACATTCATGTTGGCGGAATCGCATTATTCATTGTGGCTGTTCTTTGTGGTGCGGTGTATATCGGGCAATCGATGACGGCGTCGAGCACTTCGAATGTCACCATCGGTGCAGTGCTACCTTTAACGGGTAAGGCTGCGTATTGGGGTCTTCCCGCACAGAAAGGCATCGAGATGGCAATGAGTGAAATTCGCGCCGAGTACGGAGAGGATGCAATTGCTGTGGTTGTTGAAGACGGACAAAGCGACGCAAAGGCGTCCGCAAGTGCTGCGCAGAAGTTGTTGAGTGTGAACGCTGTCGATGCGCTCTATTCTGAGTTGTCAGGGCCAAGCTCGGCTATTGCTCCAATTACCGCCCAGGCACAAGTTCCATTCATGTATGGAGCATTCAACCAAAAAATCGTTGAAGAAAACGAACGTGCAGTTAAAGTGTTCTTGAGTTTTGAAGATGTGTGTGCTCAATACGGTGTGTATGCAAAACGCACCGGTGTTACGAAGATTTCGATCTTCAACCAAGTCGTTGATGCGGCACAGTACTGCGCCCGAGGTCTGCAGATGTCGTATCCAGAGGCTGTGGTGACGATCGAAGACAACATAACGGGTGAGGACTTTCGAACGATTCTCCTTAAGGCAAAGCAAGACAAGGTCGATGTGATTATTCCGATCATGTATGAAGCTGGGGCACATGCACTCATTCGCCAGAAGTACGATCTTCGAGTAGGGGCAACACTCTTTTGCGACAAGCAAAATTGTGCAACCGAAAATATATTGAAGTCGAACTCTCCAGCGCATATGAACGGCGTCGTGTACTTCGAGGCGGTGATAACAGATGCGTTCACGGAAAAGTTCCTGGCTAAGCACGGGCAGGATTCCATGGATGAGGTTCAGGCAGCTGCATTCGCATACGAGAGCATATGGGCATACTTCCTGGCGCTCCGTTCGTGCGCGAATGATGCGGCGTGTGCGGTTGAAGCCTTGGCTAACGCTGATGGTCCACAGAAGGCGCTGCAGAACGATTACTTCTCGAGTCGTATGCTGTACACAAAGCTACAATTTACGCTTCTCGATAACGGCAAAAAGGTCGAGTTAGATTTATAAGAAGTTGTGTAGCAGAGAAAACAAGGCCGCATGCGCGGCCTTGTTTTGTATCGTCTGCGGTGCTGGATATATTCGGAAAAGTATGTCATAATGCGACGAGTACAGGGATCGCGTAACAAACAGGTACCCACATGAACAGGGACGAGCAGCTTGCGCGGCTTCGCGCAGAATACGGCGAACGCGCCGAAGAAGCCTACAATACTATCGGTAACCTCATTCTGAATAGGCCACGTACTTTGGATGCCGTTGTTGGACTGCACTATATGTTTGAGCGGTACGGTGTTGTGATAGTTGGCGCTGTGACAGCGCTACATGCGGAGCGGATGTGCAAAATGGGTATGCGCGCTCGCGAGGACGCTGCGAAGACGTCACAACTTGTTGAGCGCGCCGCCAAGACTCAAACATCATGATGCTCTGAATCGGAAGGAAGAACTACATTTGAGGGCTGCCCGCGGGCAGCCCTCTCGCTATGGCGTATACTAAATTCTATGTCTGAATCAAGAATTGAACGGAAGGGCCATCAGCTACGAACCGTGCATATGCATGGGGAAACACCGCAACGCCTTGGTAAGGGGGACTTCGGCACAGTTGATCGTGCACATATCGTTACTGAACTGCTTCGTCAAAACGATGCCGGGGAGTGGCACATAGAACATGCAAAACTACATCCGGACGGGTTTGTTACAAAAACGTTTCATCGGACATCTGCCGTTGAAGACGCACGCAATTCTGAAGCGCGGTACGAAATGCTAAAAGCAGCGGGGGTTAAGCATCTTCCTGGTACCCATCGAATCTCTGATGCGGACCCACGTGTCGTCATCTCAACTTTTTTGGGGAAAGAAAAACTATTGATAACGACTAATTTTGTTCCCGACGACACTAGTCGACCGGCTGAAATCGACGAAACGAGTTTTACAGACATGCTTTCGGAACTAACAAGCGATCTGAGAAACATGAGTGCACGTCACATTCAGCTGGAGAGCTACGACACGATCTTTTTTGAGCTGGACATGAACAACGACATCGCCGAAAATGTCAATTTTGTATTCGGAGATTTCGATAACTTTCGTGTTGGGTCAAAGACGGAAGAGGAGATTTTTCGAGCGAACGTCATTCAAGCAACACGATCTCTTTTTTGGCTCATGATGTGTCTTCGTGTCGCTCCTGACGCGGATCCAAACAATGACAATTGGGCACGAGTGGCTAGCCGTATACAACTGTGGGCGGACTCACACGATATCGATGCGCAAGAAGTCTACGATAGGTACATTGAGGAGTTAGAGACAATTATTGCCGATCAAGGTAAATCCTGAGTCGGTGATTGTACGACTTATCGCCGACGTAGAGCGAGAGAAATGAGAAAGTACGCTTTCTCATTTCCGAGCCGAGGAGCGCAAAAAAAGGTTTAAAACCCCGCGGCTTCCCGCAGAACACGGTTGAAAGAGTGCACAGCACTCTGTCAACCGGGGTCCAGGGCTTGCCCTGGGTTTAATACCTTTTATCTGGCGTACTCAATAACACGATTTTCCCTGATTACATTTATCTTTATTTCTCCTGGGTACTGCAACTCTTTTTCAATCTGATCTGCAATGTCGCGGGCCAGTTTGCGGGCATCAAGGTCTGAGATTTCTTCAGGACGCACGAATACACGTACTTCACGGCCGGCGGAGATGGCAAATGCCTTGTCGACACCGGCGCGCTGCTTGGCGATGCTTTCCAAGTCTTCGAGGCGCTTCACGTACTGTTCGATCGAATCGCGACGTGCACCTGGGCGGCCGCCGGAGACGGCATCAGCCACCTGCACAATCATAGATTCGGGAGTTTCGTACGGATATTCCTCGTGGTGTGCCTGCATCGCTTTAATGACCGATTCGTGGACACCGAATTTTTGAAGGATGCGACGGCCGATCTCGACGTGGGTACCAGGAACTTCATGGTCGACTGCCTTGCCGATGTCGTGCAAGAGGGCCCCGGCGCGCGCAACGGCTGGATCTGCGCCAAGTTCCTCAGCCAGCATGCCAGCAAGATGTGCCATCTCAACCGAATGATCGAGCACGTTCTGGCCGTAGCTGGTGCGGAAGTAGAGGCGACCAAGGATCATGAAGAGCTTCGGATCAAGGTTTGAAACGCGTGCGTTATAGGCGGCTTCCGCACCCTTCTTCTTAATGATGTTGTTGATCTCTTGCTCTGCCTTTTGCACTGCTTCTTCGATTTTTGCCGGCTGAATACGGCCATCGAGAATGAGATTTTCAAGCGCGATACGTGCAATCTGGCGACGCACCGGGTCGTAGCACGAGAGGGTAATGGTGCCTGGCGTATCGTCGATGATCACGTCGACACCGGTCACTTTTTCAAACGTGCGGATGTTGCGGCCTTCCTTGCCGATGATCTTGCCCTTGAGGTCGTCGTTGGGGATCGAAACGGTCGTCGCCAAGACATCAGAAACAACAGAGTTGCCGAGGCGATGGACAGAGGTCGTGAGAATTTCTTTGGCACGAGCCTCTAGTTTTTCGTTACCGGAAATATCGAGTTTGCGCATGCGGCTCTCGAGATCTTGTTCATACTGCCGTTCGATTGAGGTGAGAAGTTCGTTCTTCGCCTCATCTTTGGTGAGGTTGGCAACTTTTTCAAGCTTTGCTTGCTGGTCGTGAATGAGTGTCTCAGCCTTGCCTTTTAATTGAGCGACCTGCTCGGTCTTTTCTTTGAGAGATTCACTCTCAGAGTCGATGTTTTGCTGACGCTGGTCGAGCATTTCTTCCTTGCGCACCAAACGCTCTTCAGTTTGTTTCAAATCGCGCTCTTTTTCCTTCAATTCGCCTGACATTTGTTCTTCTTTGTCACGCGCGCGGTTTTCCGCTTCTTCGGTAATGGCCTTGGCCTTTTCTTGTGCATCAAGCATCATTTGCTTGATCTCGAGTTCCATTGAGCCGCGTTTTCCGAGGCTGATGATCCAGCGCAAAAAATACCCGAATCCGGTTCCAATAATGCCCGAGAGGGCCAAGAGCGCTAGTATTAATTTTAACGACATATGCTACGTGGTTTCCCACTCAGCACATATGTACGCGCACGATTTCAGTCCTTATCGGTGGACACGGGAAAAAAGCTCAAATTGCAAGTGGAAATCATGCGGGACAGAGTGCTCGGAGAGGGAAAGTTTCATATTTTTTAGTAAGGTGTAGAGGCACTATACCACAGGCTTTCATGGACGCCAGCGGCCGTATATGCGAATTTTTAGGAGAGCACTTTGTCGACGATACCGTAATCTTTTGCCTCGTCTGAAGTCATGAAGAAGTCGCGATCGACGTCTTTTTCAATCTTGTCGAGCTTTTGACCGGTTGATTTTGCAAGAATCTTATTGAGGCGCTCGCGAAGTTTCAAAATCTGCTTGGCGGTAATTTCAATATCCGTTGCCATACCTTCAGCGCCACCGGATGGCTGGTGAATCATGATTTCAGCGTTCGGGAGGGCAAAACGCTTGCCTTTTTCACCTGCGGCCAGAAGCACTGCACCCATCGATGCTGCCATTCCGACACAGTACGTAGCGACATTTGGCTGCACATGGTTCATCGCATCGAGAATTGCGAGACCTGCAGAGACGTGACCACCAGGGGAGTTGATGTAGAAATGAATGTCTTTCTTGGCATCCTCCGAGGCGAGGAACAGAAGCTGAGCGATGATGAGGTTCGCGACCGTTGAATCAATCGGGCTTCCGAGGAAGATGATGCGGTCTTTAAGCAGGCGCGAATAGATGTCGTAGGCGCGTTCACCCATCGACGTCTTTTCGATAACCATTGGTACAAGCATTTGAGCATGAGGTGTATTCATATGCGGCGCATGGTATCACAGTCACTTTTAGGGTGCCATATTTGCAGGATGAGTGAGAAATAGTGAGAATGAGTACAGGAAACATGTCGGAGGACAACCATGTGGGAATGGTTTATGCATCATCTGCCGACGCGGAATCGGTACGGGAAGCTGGTATCGGTTCGCAGCGCAGAGCAGCTTGACCAGCATCTGCGATTTCTCTGTGTCGAGGAGGTGCTACAGTATTTTGCCGATGGGCGATTGAACTCGGTTACGTTTATGCTCCCCTGGTGGCGACGCAGGCCGTACGTGGTGTTCAGTGGGCGCGGATTCTCATATGAGTGGAACCAAACGTCGTTTGGCGAACCTCATCACTATGCCGAGCTCACGTTTGTCTTTGACGTGATTGGCGCGCATAGACGCTTGGACATGCTGCGGGTGATGTTAGATCTCTGCGAGCGGGCACGCGAAGAGACGGGCAGAAATCTGTACTATGTCTACAATCGCGGAGAAGGGTGCATACGCAAACGGGCACGCGGCGAGTAATACTTCGTTGCGTGCCTTCTTCAGGTATACTCCACGTATACGAATTATAGTGAATATCTATGAAAAAATACTTTGTGCTGTATATGGCGAGTGAAGGCGATTTTAAAAAGGCAATGGCGGAAATGCCGGCAATGACTCCAGATCAGCAAAAGCAGTCCATGCAGGAGTGGATGGGCTGGATGAAAGCAAAAGGTGTTGTCGACATGGGAGCGCCGCTTGGCAAAACGAAGAAAGTTACACCAAGCGAAATTACCGACTTTCGCAACGAAATCGGCGGCTACTCAATCATTGAGGCAGAGTCACACGACGAAGCTGCACAAAAAATGCAAGATAGCCCGCATTTCAAAATGATGCCGGGTGGCTGGATCGAAGTGATGGAAATTGGGCAGATGTAAGAAAGCCTGCACAAGCGCAGGGCCGTGGCTTTCTTTCTGGAAGCCGAGCGGCCACCGGCCACACTTATTAGAAAGCGCTTCAAGCAAACAATGTTTGATTGAAGCGAACCAGTAGAACTTATGAAAAAATACGTTGTGATGTATCGAGTGCCTATAGAGGTGATGGAAAAATGGCGCAGGGAAACACCGCCAGAAGAAATGAAAGCGCAGGGAGAGAAAATTGAAAAGGATATGCTGGCGTGGTTCGCAGCGCATAAGGCGAATATCGTCGATCAGGGAAATCCGCTTGGTAAAAACACCAGGATGACGAGCGCGGGGGCAGAACCGCAGGCGAACGATCTCAATTTCTACAACGTCATCCAAGCGGAAAGCATTGATGACGTGATTGCGATGCACAAGGACAGCCCTCACATAGTAATACCCGGCGCGTATCTCGACATCATGGAAGTGCCACAGATGAACGTCTGAGCTGTATGACAATCGAAAAGAACTTTGAGAGTGCTGCGATCGCTTCTCAAAAAAGTCGTACCGAAACCAACTAAAAAGCCGCCGCAGACACACGGTGTCGCGACGGCCAGTTTCCTTCAACGTGACGTCTTTTTTCAGAGTCGCTGCGCTACTTCTGTGGCACAACGTTCCAGAGCCGATGTGTCGGGCTGCTCTTGCAGGGGAGCAGATTCACGACGCCGCTGTGCTCGGTGCCGTCCCAGCGGAGGCACAGCTCGCCTTGCCCCATGTCTTGAATGCGCGTCTCGATCTGCACGTTCATCAGCGGCTTGGCGGCAGCGTCTTCGAGTGCCTTGACGCGTGTCTCCAACTTCGTCACCTTGTCGGCCAAGTCTTTGATGACCTGGCAACTGGCGACGTTCCGGCAAAATGATGGCGTCGGCGCCTGCGCGTGTGTTGATGCGGTGAGAGCCAGGGCTGCACCAGCGAGGGCACCAGCAAGAACCAAAGATCGCTTCATCCGATGTTCCTTCTTTGTGCACGTTGCAAGGACATCCATGCAACGTGGCGGGAGTATAGCAACCGACACAGGGTGCGCCAAGGTTCCAATGGAGTTGGACTTTTTGGTGCTTTTGCCTAGGATGCCCGTAGTCAAGGAGGTCGCTATGCGTCACGCTAAGAAAACGCGCGAAAAGCACTGGGCACAGTTGCAGGCAATGCTTCCGCGCCTCACCGGTCGCACAGAACTGGACGAGTATCTTCAGAATCTCGCGCAAGAGTCAGGAATGTTTCAGAAGGCTGTCGCGGTATTCCGCAAATATCGCGGACTCGACGGTGAGGCGCAACAGCTCAAGGATCTCGCGCCCGAGTTCAACCTCACACCAGGGCATTTGAGTCAGCTGCAGCTGTACGTCGAGGGACGCCTCAGGCGGACGTTTGGACATCGGTGAGACAACCCCGGGCGCGGTGTGCCCGGGGTTGCGTTCTCGATTTTTCCGCAATTGAAGCGTATGATGCTTGTAGGCATCTCACGACAGGAGAGTAACCGCATGAGACGTTTTTCTTTTGCCATCTGCGCATGGGTAGTCGCGACGCCCGTATGGGCGCAAGCGAACATTCTCGTGCCGGAGGCGACGTGTGACCAGCTCGAGCCGGCCTACGTGGCTTTCGCCACCGAGGTACGCTCGCACAACTTCGTCCAGGTCCTTGCGCGTACCTACTTCAAAACAAGTTGGTGCGGCGCAATGACGGAGCAGAGGTTACTTTGGAGGACCTTGAGGCGTATCTCAAGGAGGCATCGGCGTACGACAATGCTCACTTCGTGCTCATGATGGCAGCCGATCTCGGGGAAGCGCTTGTCGAGAAGAATTGCCCGTCGAAAGACAAGCCGGTGGGTTTCAAGTGGCACGCGCCCTAGGCGTTTTCTGTGGTCAACGACCGCTACGCCTGTTCAACACTTACCGCTCCGGGCCACCGGAGCGGCTGCTTTTTTGGTGGATTTTCTGTCGGTTCGAAGTACCATACTGTGATGCGCATTGTTGTGGTGAACGAAAACGACGAAATAATTGGCGCGAAAGAGCGCGATGATAAGCATCAACACGATATTACCCGCAGTGCCGGTGCGTGGGTTTTAAATGACAACAAAGAAGTACTGATCGCGCAGCGTGCCGTTACCAAAGTCCATAGTCCCGGCAAGTGGGGTATTTCATGCGCAGGTTCGGTAGAAGAGGGCGATACGTACGAGTCGTGTCTTCTCAAGGAACTGAAAGAAGAATTGGGTATCGAGGCGGGTCTCAGCGACCTCCTCCCGCTTTCACATACGTTAAAAACGACGTCCCATCGCTACTTTTGCCAGATGTTCGTCGTTCGCAAAAATGTGCCGCTTTCTGACATAGTCGTGCAGAGGGACGAAGTGGAAGCAGTGCAATGGATTGCAGTTCCCGCACTATCTGCGTGGTTTGCCGAAAAGCCAAGCGACTTCACTGCCTCGTTCGGTGGAGATTTGAAAAATTTGGAGGAGTTTGTCGCAAAGCCGTAAGACTCAGAGGCACTTTTCCCATGTTGTTAGAGCGAATGATAATTAGAGAGGCGAAGAAGAAGCTTCGACCGTATCGTGAACAGGCGGCGGTAGTTAAAGGGAAGGTGGCGGCCCAGTACGAAAAGTATCTGCCAGAAATCACAAAGCTGTATGGGAAAACAACACATTGGCACGGTACTGGACGCTTTCGCTATGAGCGCGATAACGATATCTGGTATGACGTCCTTGCCAAGATCGTCGACTTAGGTGGATTGTATCCATTCCGAGACCCATGGATTAATTCGGGAGGAAGCACTGTTTCTTTGGCCACAATACGAATGCTTTCACGCGCGTTTGCACGAGTTCACTCAAATGAAAACAGTACTTTTGTGTACGAATTGGGAAGCATAAAATTCTGGCTTCGTCTCTATTTTTTCCTCACGGCGGTGTGGCTGTGTACAGACAGGCATGCACTATCAACAGTTTTCGGAGGTCTTTTCCATGGCACCTTTTTTCGAGACATTCGAAGTTGGGAAAGTGCGATACGAAAACCGAATGGAAAGAGGGTCAGTGTTTTAAACGTATTTCTAAGAAAAACGTTGGTGTCGGACATTGAAGGAAACTATCCAATACTCATTGGTATTGTTGCGGATAGCAAAGAACTTATAGAAACGACACCAATTGCGCACAAAGTTGAGCGGCGATCCTTGAAGCCGATTATGCTCACACAATGTACGCATATAGAAGTACCTCTGCAGAACGTCGTCGAAACCGAAAAAATTCTCAGGGAGAGAGGCGTATCACTTCCGGTTCTACCCCTTGAATTTGGGGACCTGTATCTCTCTGATCAACCGTTAGAAAAACTTGCGGTTGGCCAAAAATGAAAAGGCCCCCGGTACGGACGAATCCGTACAAGGGTCCTTTTCGTAGTGATAGGGACACTATATACGAATGTTCGTTAATTTCAAGTGAATTTGTAGAGTGGGTGGGGAATCCATATTAAGGCTAAAAACAGTGGATTTTCGTGCGTTTCGGCGTAGGATTCTCGCATGCAACACTATCAAGTGTTTATAAGCGCAGAGAATAAGGAACAGGCGACGAAAATACTTGATGCGCTCTTGGAAAATAAACTCGTCCTTGGTGGGCCGATTTTGGAAGGACCTGCAAAATTTTGGTGGAAGGGAAAGATCGTCGAGATGAATTATGCATACGTTCTCACCTATACGACCGAGAAACTAAAAGACGATGTTATTCGAGTTGCGAGTGAAACATCGGAAGAGGAAGTACCGATGATTTCTTTCATCCCATTTGAGGGGAATCCAGCTCTTCTTAAGCTGATTGACGATACACTTACATAATCTATGGCACATATAATCTTCGTCGATGAGAACGATAATCAAATCGGTATAGGCTCAAAACAAGAAGCATGGAAGACCGGCGTTCGTCACCGCGTCTCGCGCATTTTTCTTTTCAATTCGAAAGGCGAGATGCTCATTCAAAAAAGAGCAGATAATCGTGAATCGTTGCCGGGAAGGTGGGATCAGTCTGCCGCAGGACATGTTGACGAGGGAGAGTCATATCTCGAAGCTGCGAACAGAGAGATGAACGAAGAGGTTGGCGTTCAGGGTGTTGTTCTTAAAGAAGTGGGAAAGAATAAAACAGACGAGCGGGACGAGCAGGACAAGATAAAGAATCGTTACGCTATGCTCTATGTCGCCTCATATGACCGTCCTGTTAACTTCAATCAGGAAGAAGTGTCGGAAGTCCGCTGGATAAAGCCGGACGATCTCTCGAAGTGGATGGAAGAAAAGCCCGAGGAGTTTACCGAAGGTTTCATCCTAAATTTCAGAAAACTCTTGGAGCTTAACGTAATGCCGTAACCCTGCTTTTTTGGCTATAATCCCCGCATGATAACGGACGAACAGAAGAAGGCTCTCGTTCAAGCGGCTGTTGAGGCACTGAAGAATCCGTACCCGAAAGACTCGAAAAGCAGTTATGCGGCAGCAGTGCTTACTGACCAAGGCAATATCTATTCCGCAAATTACTACGATTCATACACACGCTCACTCACCCTGCATGGAGAACAGTGTGCATTAGTGCATGCTGCAGCGCATGGCGAAGGAAACATTATTGCAATAGCCGTAACGAGTAATGCGGAGTTGCCGAAAGGTGAATTCACCGCACCGTGCCACATGTGCAAGCAGCTTTTGTGGGAGAGTAGCCTCCGGTCAGACATTCCAATGCTCATCATTCTTGCAAATCAGCATGGTGAGACAAAAGAAGTACAGCTTAGTGATCTGATGTCACTCCCATGGCCAGCAAAAAGTGACTAATACTATTTAAGTCTATGACAGATACCGAAGTACGAGAATCATCGATTGAAGGTCGTGGTGTGTTTGCACTGCGGGATTTAAGAAAGGGGAACGCGTACTCGAGTGGGGTGAGCTTGGGATGGGACCCAAGCGCAAGGCCGGAGCGAGCACAGGCGAGTGAGGCGGGGTCGCTCAATTTTTCAGCAGAAAAATATGTGTGACAGAGAAAGTGGTTCTAAACGCAATCCTGGAGAGGAGAACATTCAGTGCCGGTGTGGAGCGCAAAATTGCATCGGGATCTTGTAGTGGATTTTCTTCATTTTCGGCGTAGGATGCCGACATGCTTGAACAAGCAGCGGGGTACATTTTTCTTTGTGCCAATGCGACTGAAGACGAGTGTTTTGACCGTCAGCTTTTTGGCGGGATGGAGCCCTATTTGAAGCAAGTTGGAGGTTTAAAAAAAGGCGATACTCTATTCACATTTAATTTTCAGACCAAAAGACTACATGGAGTTTTCGAAGCAACTAGTGAAGTTAAAAAGAACATAGTTCCAGAAGCGTGGGGAGGAATGTATCCATGGCAAGTACAGGTCAAGCTTATCGAAGATCACCCTTCGATTTCGCAAGCAGATTTTGGAAAATATCTCTCACTCGTGAGAGGTAAGTGGCCGCCAGCTCGGCTGCAAAAAGATACTGTAGAAGCACTGCTGAAATTGTTCCGCTCAAGGAAACGCGTGCAAATACAAGATAATTCCACACCATTCACTTCGAAAGACGGGCACAGAGTTCGAAGCCTGGGAGAAAAAACAATTGATGACTGGTTGTGGGCACGTGGCGTGCGACACGCATACGAGTATCCGATTCCTGGTGGGAAATATTGTGATTTTTTCCTGCCAGATGACCAAGGTGGAACATACATTGAGTATTGGGGGCTGAATGATGAGAAGTATCTAAAGGATAAAGCGTTCAAAAAGAGAATTTACAAAAAGCACGGATTGAAGCTAGTCAGTATTGAATCCGGTGATATCAAAAGGATTGATCAGATTCTGTCTCAATATTTGATCAGCTGAACCGAGGTGCATCTTTGGCAGTGGTCGGCTTATAAAATCACCGCGTAAGTAGCGTGGTGCTACTGGCAAGTTTTCGTCCCATCGCTTCTTGGCTGACGATATATTTCCATGCGAGTGTTTTTACATCTACGCCGGATTTGAAATCCTTTTTAAGAAATGCGAGCGGCATGAGCAGTTCTGCTGCGAATGCATTAGCTTCCGTCTCACTTACTCCTTTCCCATCGTATGTCGCTCCATTGGAATCATTGCAAGAGCTATTAAAAAGGAGGTGGCCTATCTCATGTGCGATCGAAAATCTTTTGCGATGCCAGCTATGATTCTCGTTGTAGTGAATCTCATCTCTCCTTGTGTCTCCTGACTCGTCCTCAACCGTGATCAGGATGCCCGACAATCTGTCGGTGAAATTTGCGGAAGCATATACTCCCAAGTCATGGGTCGTCTGTAGATGACCAATGACGGTGCGGAGCGAGATAGGCGCTTCTTTGATCTTGCAGTTCTTTATGAGCTGTCGCGCAAGAATTCTTGCGCTACCAAGCCTAGCTTTTTCATTTATCGGTTCCATCGTCTTTAGTGCGCTTCTTCGCCATCTCTATGATGTGCAGAATAGCGTTCTGGTCTTTAGTGTCTAAACCTGTTTCAGCACGCAAAGCAACTCGAACGTTCAACTGTTCGCTTTCTTGGCCAATGAAAAAACGTATGTCTCTATCCAGAAGGTGAGCTACTTTTTCTAAATCGACAACTGACACCTTTCTTTCGCCAGATTCTAAATAGGATACGGCCGTGGAAGATTCGTAGCCCAGCTTGTCGGCCAAGTCCTTCTGCGACAGGCCTGCCGCCTCCCGCGCCTCCCGAATTCGAGCACCGATAAAAGCATACTTGTTCTCTTGATTCACCATACCGGTAATATACACCCCTCAAAATGAGTTGACAACCCGAGCGAGACTGTTAACCTTATATCAACAAAGTGGTAAGTGAGTACTCACACTTTGGATTACCAGCTAACGGAACAACTACATATATGGCAAACAACACCACATTTGAAGTCTACACCGACAAGGCCAACCAGGAACGCTGGCGGCTGAAGGCAGGCAACGGCGAAATCGTTGCTGTAAGCGAAGGATACTCCTCTCGCTATGCCGCTAAGCAGTCCGCTCAAAAGGTCAAAGATTGGGCGGGGTATGCGTCGGTCACTGAGATCAACTAAAGTATAGCAGCCATCGTGCTGTACGGAAGCCCCCGACGTCATGAATCGGGGGTTTCTTTTTTGGAAAAGCCATACAGCGCTTAACGAAATCAGCATTTTGTGAACCGATGTTCCTTAAGATTGGTTCGCTATATGCGTTTTCGCAGTTACTGCGTTTCGACCATAGTGATGTTCGCTCTCTAATCACACATGTAATTTGCTACACTCCTCGTATGACCAAAACCGTTGCAATAATCAGTATTGTAATCGTACTCGGTGCGATAGCGGTGTTCTTTTTGTTCGGTACTGATAGCGCTGAGCCGCAGGGGCCTGTGGAGGAAACGCCGCAGACGCAGGAATGTAATGCAGATGCGAAGATTTGTCCTGATGGAAGCAGTGTCGGGCGTGTGGGTCTTAACTGCGAATTTGCCGCATGTCCGTCGCCTGATGCCACTTCGACAACCCTCACGACCTATCTTGGCGGCAGTGTGACCGGCATGAACGTGACACTCCAGCCGAAAGAAATTGTGTCGGATAGCCGCTGCGCGGAGGGTGTGCAGTGCATCTGGGCAGGAACGGTCGAATTGCGAACCGTTATGTCGACGCAGGTCGCGCATGGGGAGCAGGTTTTGACACTTAACAAGCCCGCGCGCTTTGGAGATTTCACCATTACGCTCACGGATGTTACCCCGTATCCGAAAGCAGACTCGAAAATTCCCGAGTCTTCGTATCGCTTCACCTTCAAGCTCGAAAAGAAGTAGATTTGCTACACTACCCCCATGGCTACAAAAACATACAAAGGATCATGTCACTGCGGGAAGGTGACCTTTCAAGCAGATATTGATCTTGCGCAAGGGACGGGGAAGTGTAACTGCACGTTTTGCACGAAGGCGCGCAATTGGAGTGTCATCGTAAAGCCCGAGGCGCTCCATGACGTTACGGGAGAGGACCAGATGAGTTTCTATATGGCATCGGGCCGTCCGGAAGAATACGGAAAGCACGGTTTTTGCAAACACTGCGGCATCCGCACGTTTTCGAAGGGACATCTCGAGCAGATCGGCGGTGACTACGTGAGTATTTCTCTCGCCTCGCTCGACGACGCTTCAATTGATGAACTGGTCTCTGGCCCTGTCCGCATCTCCGACGGACGCAACAATAACTGGATGAACCCGCCCGCGGATGTGCGAAATCTCTAATATGAATCCAAAAACAACTATCATAAGTGTTGGTGTCGCAATTGCGATTGGCGTTGTGCTGTACGTTGCCCTTTTTTCGAACAAAAATGAGGAACTGCCGCCGATTGTTGATCCGACATGCGGGCCTGGGTATGTGCTTGTTGGTGAAGGCTGCATCACGCTGCGCGAGGAGTGCGACCTGCGTGGCGACGACTATGTCTTTGCCGAATCAGCGCAGGCATGCATAAAAAACGATATGGCAACTTCCACGTCTGACACTATGCAGGTAAAAATTGTGCTCCTCAATACAACGGGTGAGGGAAGTGGTAAATCGCGTGGCTGTGACACGGTGAACATGGTGACGCGTACTGTCCCGCGCTCGTCCGCTGTGCTCGACGCTGCACTCAAAGCCCTCTTTGCAGAACCAGAGGGTTCGCAGCCCGATACGGCGTATAACTTCATTGCGCGCACGAAGAGTACACTCAAATACGATCGCGCAACGATCACGAGCGGCACTGCAAACATCTACCTTACCGGTTCACTCTCTGGTCTTGCAGGTGTCTGTGATGATCCGCGTGCTCAGGCACAGATTGAAGAAACAGCTCTCCAATTTGGAACGGTACAGAAAGTGCAGATCTATCTAAATGGCAATGCGACGAATTTGATGCCGAGTCAGCAGTAGCGAGAGGCAATGAGTGCTCGATCAATCTCTAAACGTCTTGAGGCCTGCATGATACACTGCATGCATGATTGAACATGTTTCGGTGCCGGTGGGAAACTATACGAAAGCCAAGAAATTTTATTCCGCGATGATGAAGCCGCTGGGCTATAAGTTGTATCGCGATTATCCGAAGTGGAGTGCTGGCGGGTACCTTGAAGGTGGCTCAACGTCGCTCTGGATCGTGCAAAAGAAAGGGAAAATTATGCCCATGCACGTTGCATTTGGTGCAAAGAGCAAGAAGGCCGTGCAGCAATTTCATGCGGAGGCATTAAAAGCCGGCGGGAAGGATAACGGTGCGCCCGGATTCCGCGTAGAATACGGAAACGACTACTACGCGGCATTCATCTTAGACAAGGACGGAAACAACATCGAAGCGTGCTACTTCGGCGAAAAGGCACCGAAGGCGAAGAAAAAGAAGTAGTGGGTGCGGACGAACTAACTACATCAGTTCCACATGTTTCCCGAGCGCAGCTGCGATTTTGCTTAACGTATCGACGGAGACGCTATGTGTTCCACTTTCAAGTCTCGCAATGACTGATTGTGGCATATCTGCTTTACGCGCAACCGCGGCCTGTGTGAGCCCTTTTGCCACGCGAGTTTCTTTCACGGTGTGGGCGAGACGGCGGCGAGCAAGTTCTTCTTCATACGCACGCTTTGCCTTTTTACTTTTCAAAACCTTGGCGAAGGTTTGTTCAAATGTATGCGACTTTAGTTTCTTTCCCGTTATTGGATCAATAATTTTTTTCATAGATGCACGATTTATGAGGCTGATAACTTTCTATAAACTTCTTCGGCGTATTCGATTTCTTTGCGAGGGGTCATTTGTGACTTCTTGCGAAACCCGCGTACAAAATAAAGCGTTGATTCGAGTTTAAAATACGTAACCCGATGATTTCCAACGACGAGCTCACGAACGGGGCTTCGCAATAGCTTTGTTCGTACACTTGGATTGCCTTCACTCAGCAGCGTTATTTCTGTCGCGATGTTTCTTTGTTCGGATGTAGACAGGCTTCGAACATAGCGATGTGCGGCATCGAGTGTTCGAATGCGCAGCGGCCCGTGTTCCATTGCATAAAGTTATACCAATAGTCTCGCCCTGTCAGCAATATAGCAAAATTGCTATATGAGTCAAGTAGATAACAGATTTGGTACACTGCGTACATGCCACTTAGTATCGTGAAGCCATCGTTTTGGAAGTCGTATCGCGAGGTGCGCGATGCGTCGAATGCGCTTGTTGGCTGGTACAAGCTCTCTAACGCATGGCAAACAAAAGCTGAAGGAGAGGTGCAGGGACGGCGGTTCCACTTTAGTTACGTCGGGTGGGACGGACGGTATTCGCAGATGACAGACACGTCTGGACACGTGATTGCACGTATTGAACCGATTGGGTGGTGGGGTACGTGGTACAAGCTTACGTACAATGGAAAAGAGTATCGCTGGCGTATGAATGGATGGGGAACTGAGTCAATGATGTATGACGTGCCTACGCAGGCAGGCGGCGAGACTGAGATTGTGCGCGTCCGCCCCGGGGGCTACTTCAAGCCAGGAACAGTTACGGTGCATAGGCCGATGGATACCAAAGAGTTAATTCCACTCGTGTTGTACAGTATTTACCAACAACACGTTATTGCTTCGCAATCTGCTGCCTCAGGTGGAGGTGCGTCGTGAACGCCATGCAAGATTTCTCACAACGGCTTATTATTGTTGCCCGCAAAGATTTGCTAGGTTGGCAGATGGCGAATGCAATTACCCACGTCGCCGCATTCATGGGGAAGGAAATGGGCGAGTCGTTTGGTACGGGAGAGTACTTTACAACAAAAGATGGCGTGCAGTTTCCGCGAAACTCCCAGTATCCGTTTATCATAAAGCGGGCAAATAGCAACGAGCAGTTGCATAACTTGCTCGAAAAAGCGAAGTCAGCCGATGTTACGTACCATGTCTTTATCCGCGAAATGATTGAACACACCAACGACAGCGATTTACAGCAAGAACTCAGTACTAAACAAGCACAAGATGTCGAGTTTTTAGCAGTTGGCGTTTTTGGGAAAACGAGGTTGTTGATCAAATAGCTAAAAAATTTGGTTTGTGGGAATAAAATGAGCGGGCCCCGCGAATACGGGGCCCGAAGACGTGAGTACTGTTTGCCGGAAGCTACTAAAACATCACACCACCGGCATTCACGAACGCGTGTCCGAGGAGCTTGCGGACGTTCTTGGGTGAGTTCTTTAGCTTGGCGTGCTCTCCCCACAGTGCAATCTCTTCGAGCTTGATGGGCGTTTCCGATCGCATATGGGAAAGCGCCATCTCAACGTCCTTGTCCGGAATGTTGAACCAGAACGATTCAGAGCCATGATACCGATCCGCATACGCCTTTATGGCATCAACGATCTTCTTGTTCCGTTGTGAGAAGCGCTTGGTGTCACAACAGTCGCACAGGAATTCGAAGGCATCCTTGCCAAGCTCGTCGAATGAGCTGAAGCAAATGTCTGCGACGTGTGCAATCATATCCGACCTCGTCTCCCTCAGCTCGTTTCTGAGGTAGAAGTACGCAATGCCGTTGGTCTTCTCCTCGCCGCTGTCCGGAATATAGAACGACTGTGACCAGTACGTTTCTTCGATCCATTTGAAGAACGATTGATCTTCTGCGCGACGTTTTGCAGCAAACGCAGCAATCGAGAGCTTTGTCTCGTGAGGAGAGGTCCAGCGCGTTGTCGTGACGAGACCGAAGATAGTCTTCAGAGCTTGCGCTGCCCCCTTGTCGTTGTGGTGACTCGCAAAGTGCACGAACGCTTCCTTGCAGATGCCAAGAAGCGTTTCGCGCTCCGTTCGTGCCATCAATTCAACACCGAGGAACTCTAGGAGAGAGGCGTTTCTTACAGTGTCCGATGAGTATTCGCCCTTTAAAGGCTGATCGTATCCACGAACAATGGTGGTCTTAAGGTACATGTCTTCCTCCTTCGCGCGTACGCGATGTGCCGCATTTCTTCCCGTAGGTTGATGAGCGGCGGTTGACGCTGGCGTACCAGCATCTCAATACAACGGCTAAATAAGCGGTATGTCAAATGACGCTTGAATATGCAAAATGATATGATGGCCTGCTATGTCTGCAATTGAAATCAAAGGACTCATTAAATCCTTCGGCACGGTAGAGGTGCTGAAGGGCATCGACCTTACTGTTGAGCAGGGTACGATGCTTGCGCTCCTTGGACCTAATGGCGCAGGGAAGACAACGACGGTGAAGATTCTCAGCACGCTCTTGCAGCCCGATGGTGGGACCGTAACGGTAAGCGGCTTTGATGTAGTGAAGGACTCGCAAAAAGTCCGCGGTGTGATCGGCCTTACGGGTCAGTATGCAGCTGTTGATGAGCTTCTCACCGGCAGACAAAACATCGTGATGCTCGGGCAGCTGTACCATCTCTCGCCGAAGGACAGCGCATCACGTGCGCAGGAACTATTGGAGCAGTTTGATCTTGTTGATGCCGCAGATCGTGCGGCAAAGACCTATTCGGGCGGTATGCGACGTCGTTTGGACCTTGCGCTCTCCTTGGTTGCAACACCGCCGATTCTCTTTCTCGATGAACCAACAACTGGGCTCGACCCGCGCAGCCGCACAAATATGTGGGCAGTTATCGAGGGGTTGATGAAGGAAGGTACGACCATCCTCCTCACCACGCAGTATCTCGAAGAAGCAGATCGTCTGGCGGACCAGATTGCCATGATTGATGATGGCAAAGTGATCGCGTCTGGCACTGCGGACGAACTCAAGCGAAAAGTAGGTACTGAGCGGGTTGAATTTACGATCGCGCAGGAGAGCAATTTCACTGAAGCAGTGCGCCTCATTGAAGGAGAAGGGAAGACGTCAAGTGATGAAGCGCGTACGATCAGTGTTTCAACAGACGGGAGCGTGCGCGAAACCAAGCGAGTACTTGATGCGCTCTACGGGGCTGGTATCGAGATCGACACGATGTCGGTGCACAAGCCGACGCTCGACGATGCGTTCCTCCGCCTCACTGGCCACAAGGCAACTGAAGAAGAAACTACCGTTTAATCCGTATGAAATACCAGCCACTCAAGCGTTCAAAACTGTACTGGATACTCCACGACTCGTTGGTGCTTATTCGACGTTCGTTCCGACACATCTTTAAGCATCCGGACCAACTTCTTGGCCTCGCTATCCAACCGATCATGTTCATGCTTCTCTTCCGGTACGTCTTTGGCGGCGCCATCAATACGGGCGGGACGACATACGTAAATTTCTTGGTTGCAGGTATTTTGGTGCAGAGCGTTGCATTCGGGTCGCTGACGACATCACTCAGCGTTGCGACAGATCTGACGCGCGGTATTATCGATCGATTTAAATCGCTCCCCATGTTTGCTGGTGCAGTGCTGGTAGGGCATGTTGCGGCAGATTTGTTCCGCAATGTTGTTTCATCGATCATCATGATTCTTGTCGGACTCCTCGTTGGCTTTCGACCGGAAGCCTCGGTTACCGAATGGATACTCATTTTTGGTATCATTCTTCTCTTTTCGTTCGCGATGTCATGGCTTGCCGCCATCATGGGACTTCTTGCACGCACGGTTGAGGCAGTGCAGTGGATGGGATTCTTCTTGATCTTTCCCCTCACGTTCGCGAGCGCCGCGTTCGTGCCGACCGACAGCATGCCAAAGTATTTGAGACTGTTTGCTGAAAATCAGCCAGTTACCCATGTGATTGAGGCGATGCGCGCGCTGATGGTGGGAACGCCGGTAGAGAATCACTTGTGGCTTGCGGCTCTGTGGTGCGGAGCAATCATCATTGTTGCTATTCCACTTGCCGCGTATCTGTTTCGTACCAAAATCTCCAAATAATTTTCGTCAAAAAAAGAAGAACGGCTGGAGGCAAATGCTCCAACCGTTCTGGTTGCTCTGGGTAGCGCCAGCCCTTAGGTGTTAGCCAGGCAGGAGCCAGCCGTCGTCACGAACGCTTTCGGCACGGGCCCCGAAGGGGCCTTCGCGGTCTGGGCTGCTCTCGCCGATCTCCGTCGTGCGACCAGGGATCGAGTGCATGCCCGCCTCGTTCGTGTGCAAATCGGCAAGAGCGCCGTCGCTGGATGCCTTGTTGTTCTTGACGAACTGGTCACGAGCGGCGGAGATGTGCTTGTAGATGTTGCCGGCGTACTGGCCGTCATCGTTGTGCAACTTGGTCAGGGCCTTGTCGGCTTCGAGGATAACCTCATCGACATGCTCGGCCCTAACCTTCATGTACTGCAAGGGCATCAGGGCGCCGATGACCTTTTGGAGGTCGGTCTGCGACCTAGTGCCGATTGAACCGAGGGCTGCGAAGACGGCCATATGAGGTGCTACGAGATTTGTCATCCGGTAGTCTCCATCTCTACTAGAGGGTTTCTGTTCCTCAGCGGAACAGTTTGAAAGTAACACTCGTGTCCATGAGTGTCAAGTTTTCACAAGAGAGAATTCATTTTTGGTGTTCTAAAAAGGTGATGACCGCTTCGTTACGGAGTGCGTGGTGGATGTGGGCACGAAGATTCATATCATCGGCTTGTGGGTAGTGCTTCTTGGCATGTTGAATTTCATGTTCTAAGCGTGCTGCATCAGCATCGATGTTTTCTTCTTGCGCGATACGGGAGAGCATCAAACGTACTTTGGCGCGAGCGTCTGCCGCTTCCACCCAACTTTCGCGGATCTCTTCGCGGGTCTTTTTCATCTCTGCGAGGTAACGCTCTATTGTCGTACCCATGTTTGCAAGGTCTTGCTTCAGGCGAGCTTCCATCTCGTCGAGTTCGTACTCTTTGAGCATGGCAGGGTAGTGAATTTCAGATGCTTTGACCAACTGTTCGAGGAGTGCCGCGCGACGCTTTTCTGCCTCACGCAATTCTTTTTCGTTTTTAATGTTGGTGCGTACCGTTTCTTCGAACTTCTCAACACTCTCGTAACCAAGTGATTTTACAAAGTCTTCGTCGAGAGCGGGCAGATCCTTCTCTTCCATCTCTTGTGCTTGTTTCATTGCGTCAGCAGGCGTGACGCCGAGTTCGACTTTGGTAATGCGAGCGCGTTCGCGCTTGAGGTGAGAGAGCGTTTGCTGATGTTCTTCGTCGGTTACCGCGACTTCTTGCTTATCAGCAGTAATTTTTGCCGCAATGTGTTTGTAGTCGCCAAGTTTTACTTCGGGAGAGAGGCCCGCGCGTGCGATAAAGACAACTGGCTTCTCGGGTGGCCACTGTGTGGGGAGAGAAGTGACGGTGACTTTAGGGGATTCCACGATCAGCGCGTTTTCCTTAGCGAGCATTTCTGGTACTTCGTGCTGGACCGAATGTTCGATGACGCGGCGGAGTACTTCTGCTTCGCCGACTGCCTTTATAACCGCTTCTTCGGGTGCTTTTCCGGGCCGAAACCCTGCAAGGCTTGCGTTCTTTTTTAGATCGGCAAGAACGTGGGTGCGGTGCTCAGCAAGGGAAGAGGCGTCGATCTCGCCCTGGAGTTCGACTTCCCAGCGCTTCTCGTCGCGCGTTACTTTTGCAGTAGACATTCAGGGATACTAGCAGAATGCCAAAAAAGGCGCTAATCGATGAGGGCTTTTTGTTTGAGACGGGGGAGGACTTCGTGTTCAAAAATCGAGCCAAGCTTTAACGAGTCACCGGAATCAATCCATCGCACTTCTTCGACTTCGTGTGCAGGCGCAATGTCTCGTTGCCAGTTTGATACGAGAAAGACGTCCATACGCAATCGTGCGCCGGTTTCTCCAGCTGCGTCGGCATAGAAAGTTCCAAAGGGCGACAGTGCATCGAGTGACACATCAATACCAAGCTCTTCGCGCAGTTCACGCTGAAGTGCTTGTTCTGGCGTCTCGTCTGCTTCGAGCTTTCCGCCAGGCGCTACGAATATGTCTTTGCCTTTGGAGCGAGCAACGAGAAATCGCTTGTTTGAGAGTAGTACTCCTCCTGCTTTGTGGATGTCGTACTCCACGCTATTGCGAATCGAGGTTAGACAGGTCAGCTTGTGTTTGCGCGTCCATTTGATTTATATTCATCGCGTTGAAATCCGCTTCGATCGACGAAACGTCATCCGACGAACTCTGTGGTGGGAGTCCTGATGAAGTGTCGCTATCTGCGCTCGAAGGCATGACGTTTTCATCACCGGGAATATACGGAGTTTCCGCTGCTTGCTGGTTGAGTTTTGCGCCCCAGAAATAGAGACCACCAGCTGCGAGAAGGAGGATGACAATGACTGCTCCTGCAACCGGACCGATGGAAGAACGCGGTGCTGGTGGCGGTGTCTGCACGGGAGTGCTCGGTGTCAGGGGATTTTGTGTTGTTGGAGGCATATTAGTTTGAAGTGTTAACAGTTGTTGAGGCATTTACATCGACCGAAGCCTTCGGTCGGGAATTTTTAACAAGATCAACAAGTCCGCGAACGACCTTTTGCACCGCGGTGTGTGCTGCCTTGATGGATTCTTGCGCTGTTTTGATCTTTGAGTTGAGTTCGGCACGAACGGTTGCGCGATCGCTCTCATCTGGAACAGTTGCCACAAAGTCGGCGACGGCTTTCGCATCAACCTCTGCTTTGTCGATAGCTACTTCAGCATCGACTTTCATTTTAGCGACTGCGTCGGTGTTAACACCTTCGGACTGCAGCTTGTCGAGACGTGTATCGATGCGGGTAAGGATGTTGTTGAAATGGCGGATTGCGAGGACAAAACGCTGTTTGATGAGACCACCATGCCAGCGAATGAGCGCTTTGACGTCCCCGCGCAAGTCAGTGCTGCTTGCCTTGCGGTCTTTCATGATATCGACGCGAGCACCGGCTGCGCCTTTCAAAATGTCTTTGCGCTCACCTGAGGTAGTGGCGTTTTGCATGCGAACCTTGGTGTCGGCACGCAGGTCAATGCGCGCATCCATGGCGCCCTGCTTTATTTCTTTTGCGCGCGCCTTGAGTGCATCAAGTGGTTTGATAAATGGTTGAGGGACGGTTGCGCCACCAGAAACCTGTACATCCGCATCTGTTTGCACATCTTGTGCGAGTGCGAACGGTGCGTAGAGTAGAAGTGAGAAGAGGATAATAACAACTGGTAGATACACACGGGTGAGAAATGTCATATGAGTACAGCATAGCTCGTTGTGCTCTCGAGCGGGAACGGCAACGCATGTTGAAATGTTGATAACTCGAAATGGGTACGGAGCCATTGAGTTTTTTCAGCCTGCCGCTATACTCTCGCCATGGCTGACTACAACAAATTGTATATACCGGGAGATTTGAGTGACTTCATCGTTACTACTGTCGTTGAGGTTTCAGAAAAATCTATTCTGAAGATTGAATACAACCGCGAAAAAGGGACCTTCGAACTCGACCGTATCGAGCCGGCGATTTTTGCGAAACCGGCAAACTATGGTTTTATCCCAGGGACTCGCGATGAAGACGGTGATGAGCTTGATACACTCGTAATTTCTCCTGAACCAATTCCGACTGGCGTTGTAGTTGAAGCGAAAATCATTGGCCTCCTCGACTTTCAAGACGACGGCGAAAAGGACCACAAGATCATTTGTGTTCCAACCGACGACCGGGACAGTGGGAACCGTATCAAGAGCCTCGAAGACCTTGGCGAGCAATGGAAGAACAAAATCGAGTATCACTTCAATACCTATAAAGATCTCAAAAAGAAAGGGACCACAAAAGTACTTGGCTATGGTGGTCCAGAAGACGCCATCACTGTCATTAAAGAGTGTATTGAACGATTTGCTCAGAAATAGTCGCAGTTGACAGTGCTCCTGTAGGCGTGGTTGAGTAGTGGTAGCTAGCAATCACAGCGAGGCCACGTGCCATGCTTACGTTCTATGGTGTGAGCTTTGACCCGGAAACGGGAGTGCTCAGTAGCGAGACAAGTCCCCCGGTGACTATTAAGAGCAAAAAGTGCGTGCAGATCTTGCAGTTTCTCTTTGAGCGACAGGGGAACTTTGCAACCACCTACGAGTTGCTCGGGTGTATCTATCCCGATCGTCGATACCCACAGTCAGAGACCTTGAAGGTGTTTGTCTCAACACTACGGACACACCTGCGACAAGTGTCGGGTCATGTCGAGATTCAAAACGTGCGGAGGCCCGGCTACCGACTTGTGTACCGGAAGTAGGGGTAACAACTCTCAGGAGGTGATCGTGCACATCGTCGCCGCACTTGTTGTGTTCACGCCAGTCGTCACAGGATTGGCGCTCGGCACATGGCTCACACTGGTCCGTTTCAACTACGGACGAGTTGAAGTGGCGATCGGGTATGCGGGTATCGTATTGCCCGCATGTTGGATGCTCAGCATTGTTGCGTCATATCGAAGGTCCACCTCGCTCGACGAGGCGGTGGTGGGTCTAATGACGTATGTCGTCATGGCCGGCGCTCTGCTCTCGTGCGGGGTCGTGATCGGGTGGATGCTTACTGTAGCAATCACCAAAACCGTCGAATTCCTCCACAGTCTGCTGTGGAGGACGGCACACTAACAGCGAAGGCCGCTTGCGGCGGCCTTCGCTGTTCTATTTATATATTCGAATTACTCTGTTTGCCCTTCAACTTTGGGCGATGCAACGTCTCGGTCTTCGTTTCCATCCGGGTTGGTGAGTTCTTCACCATCCTTTTGTGTTTCAGCTTCAGAAGCCGTTTCTTCTTGGGCGACTTCTGCAACCACTTCCTCTGTTGTCGCTGCTTTCTCGGTCTGGGCAACTTGGTCACCACCGAGAGAACGGATGTCAATCTTCCACCCGGTGAGACGTGCTGCAAGGCGAACGTTTTGACCACCACGACCGATCGCAAGTGACTGCTGGTCCTCAGCGACGGTCACGGTTGCGCGGTTCTCGTCTTCGTTCAGCGCAATGTCCATCACTTGCGCAGGCTTGAGAGCCTCTTTCACGAATTCAGCCGGATTTTCCGACCATTCGACGACGTCGATTTTCTCGCCACCAAGTTCTGAAGTGACAACGGCGACGCGAACACCGCGCTGGCCAACGAGTGCGCCAACTGGATCAATGTGTTCATCGATAGAGTGCACGGCGATCTTGGCACGGCTCCCTGGTTCGCGGACAACCCCCTTCACTTCCACGGTACCCTGCGCCATTTCTGGCACTTCAGTCTCGAAGAGTTTCGTCAAAAAGCGCGGATGTGAACGAGAGAGTCGAATAAATGTGCCACGGATACCTTCGTCGACACGCAGGAGGAGTGCGCGCACGCGCTCTCCTTGGCGATATCGTTCACCTGGAATTTGTTCGTCGTAGGGGAGGACCGCTGTGGCGCGGCCGAGGTCAATGTAGAGGTTGCCTCGTTCAAAACGCTGTACGTGGCCCGTGACGACCTGACCTTCGCGTTCGCCGTATTCAGAAATGATGGATGCACGCTCCGCTTCGCGGATCTTTTGCATGATCACTTGTTTTGCCGCCTGGGCAGCAATACGACCGAATTCTTCTTGTGTTTCAAGGGGGAAGGAGATTTCTTCATCGAGTTGGGCATCCTTTTTAATACGACGCGCGTCTTCGATCATGATGTGTTGTTCCGGATTGAAGCGTGAGCGGTGATCTTCATCGTCGCGAGCTTCCTCATCCTCTTTGCGGACCAGTGTGTCGTCGACGACGATCTTTGCCTGACGGAATTCCAAATCGCCGGATTCCGGGTTAAAGGTTGCGCGAATGATCTGTCCGCGCTTGCCGTATTCACGACGATACGCGGCAGCGAGTGCCGTCGCGATCGCTTCGACGACTGAATCGCGGGAAATACCTTTTTCCTGCTGCAATTCGTCGAGCGCTGAATTCAATACTTTGAGGTCAAACAATGCCATATAAAATGAGGGTATAGCTAGGGTATAGGGTTTAGTAATCAGGCTTTCAATAAAAAGCCCCGGGATTTTCCCGGGCTGCATCATTCGCTGTATGCAGCTTGCTGAGCACTATACACCCGTTTGAATGTTTGTCAAACATAGAAAGACAAAGACGGAGGCCCGCTGCGAGCACAGCGGACCTCCTATGACATGCATATCGCACGCCTCACGCGTCGACCTGGACCTTGGGGCAAATCGCCTCCTTGCCCTTGACGATTGCACTCGAGACTTGGGCGAGCCCTTCGCCCAGGAGTGCCGCAATAACGAACACCACGCAGAAAATGTTCATCGCCCAGACGATGGAGGAGATGAAATTCATTCTCCATAATTCCTGGTAAAACTCATATGCGCCGAGCCCGGTAAAAGTGGCCCAGAACAGAGCGACAAAGAACATGAGAAGAACAAAGGCTGGCGGCCAGGACACGTTCTTCTCTCTCGGCCACCACCACTTCTCGTAGAACGAAATAGGGGTCGCGCGTTTCCACCACTCGGTCTTACTTTGAAGTCCCGCGATGTATCGCCAGGACCACTCATACCAGTAGCCCGTGAAGAACGGCCCAGTTGAGCAGGCGAGGATGACCCGGAGCATTCTCACGAGCGAGAGCATCCACCACGTCGCCAAAATCCAGAGTGCCGCGAAAGCGATCATCGGCCTGATGAGGCACTTCCATGCTGGCTTTCCGCTGGAGAATGGCCCAAGGACGAAAAGCATAGTATGCAGCGTAGTTCCACGCCTGATTGGTTCCATCGGGTATTCCTTTCGATCTCGATGGCTGCAGTTCTAGTGGTCGGGCGGTGCTGAGTACCACCTGGCCGAGATAATCCACTGTTTCTGCTTCTTGGTCAAGAAACGTCGGCTACAATAGAGGAGTGAAGTATCTGAAGGGGATGTGCATCTTTGGACTGTCGTTTGGCGTTGTGTTTTGTGCTGTGTGTTTTGCGAACGCCGCCGAGCAGGTTTCGTTTGCAAGCAATCCCTTGTGGCTCTCAGTCACGCGAACAACGGAAGGCAATGCCGTCCGTGTCTCGACGGTAGTTGTGAAAAACGGTGAGGGCGATGCCTCGGGCGGTGTCACCTTTTATGCAAACGGCACATCGATTGGTTCGAGCAACTTTTCAATGCCATCGTCAGTTGAAGGTGTCGTCGTTGCTGTTTCGTTTGTGCCTACCGCCGGTACCTATACCATCTCGGCAAAAATAACTGATGCAGAAGCAGAAATTAAGGCGAAAGACTCTTTGGTTATCGAACCTGACAACGATCGTGATGGCGTTGCCGATGCTTCTGACGACGATGATGACAACGACGGTGTCTCTGACGCAGACGAAAAAACAAAGGGAACCGACCCATTGAAGAAAGACGCGAGCTCAAGCGGCGCCTCACCTCTGTCGCAAAGTGCGGTAGCCGGGGCAGCGACAACGAGCGTCAGCGGGATCATTGAGCAAGCAAAAAGCATTGCGGGACCCGTGGGCGAAACGGTGTTTGAGACGACAGAAGGATGGCGCGAAAAAGGAAAGGGCTTTTTTGATGGCAAAGTGGCGGGGAACAGCAACGTATCGGGCTTTGCATCGACCACCAATAAAGATGTTTTGAAAAATCCAATGGGTATTTGGGATATGGTGAAGAGCTATGCGTACAAAGCGGGTGCGTTTGTATTCGGGAATGTATATGCGTTCTATATCTTTTTCATCATTCTTATCCTCTGGATCATACGTAAAATCTGGCGTAAGTACTCACTTGATTGATCTTGACACAATATACACATGTACGTTATCATGTACATATGGTGGACGCATCACGAACACTCTCAGTAACCGAGGCACGCAAGCACATCTTTGACCTTGTGGAGAAAACCCAAGTACCCGGGGTGCATTTTACGCTGACTGAAAAAGGTAGGGCGCGCAGTGTTTTGATGTCCGTTGAAGAATTTGAGGGGTGGGTGGAAACCCTTGATATTATGTCTGAAGATCCTGGTGCATTGGAAGCGATACGACAAGCAAAACGAGATTTTAAAAAGGGGAACTACACTACGCTTGAGGATTTGAAAAAAGAATATGGTATACAAGATAATTCTCGCACCAAGCGAAAAAAAAGAATTCGATAAGTTACGTAAAGAGATACAACAAAAAGTATTCACGGTGTTTGAATTTCTCAGCATCGATCCTTACAGTGGGAAAAAACTTCGAGGAGAGTATGCGGGCACATGGGCAGTACGTGCATGGCCGTATCGTGTCATGTATCAAATATTTGAGACAAAGCTCGTCGTATACATCGTGCGAATACGGCATCGTAAAAACGTGTACCGATAGCCCAGAATCCGCCAGTATTCTCTCGACGGATGTGATGAAAGGCGTATAGTGCCGTCAGGTCCAATAGCTGGAGGCAGTGTCGTGACCAACTTTGACGTGCTGGAAGACAAACTGCGCAGAGTAGCGCTCTCGCCCGTGGAGCGGGCGCAGAGTCAAGCTATCTTGCAGGCACGGTGTCGTGCATCACCTGAGTCTCAGTTGCTCGCATCGATTTGGCGGCAACTTGCCGCAGAGGCACGGAAGATCACTGAACGGCAATAGCGTGGAATAGGAGTGAACCCATGGCCAAGTACATCTTTATGGGACTGAAGTTCACCAGAAATGGCGGATTTGACGTCGGCGGATGGGAAATGCACTTTGAGCAATTCCCGGCCGACAGCGATGCTCTCGCGCGCAACCAAGTTCTTGGGAAGATGTCGCGTGGAGGGTGGTGCGAAAATCCACCACCACAACTCTTTCAAGTGAAGGAGGTGCCGCTCAAAACCACCTAGTTTTCGCGGGAGTAAAGGAAAAATACCGGAGTGGGCGGGCTCCGGTATTTTGTTTGTTATACTTTTGATGCGCATGACACACAGGTGATAGGGAATAGGCTAGAGGGAACAGTGAATTCAGAATAACTAAAACCTATAACCTGACACCTGTAACCTATTTTGTATGTACATTTCTGATACACATTTGAAATCGTTTCTTGCGGATTCAGGCCTTGTGTCCAACAAGGATTTTGATTCTGCAGAGCGCGAGGCAAAAGAGCGGAATCGTCCGATTGGCGAAATTCTTGTTGCACGCAACAACATCGGCGAAGATGAACTGCGTCGTACCTATGCCTACATTCTCGGTATTCCGTTCGTCTCGCTTGCAGGACAGCAAATTCCGTACGAGACACTCTCGCTCATTCCGGAACCGGTCGCGCGACACAGCAACATCATTGCGTATAACCACAAAGGGGAGGAGCTCGAGGTAGCCATGCTCGATACCGACGACTTGGCGGCAATCGACTTCATTAAAAAGAAGACACGACTCAAGATTCAACCACGTCTTACCGACGCCGCTTCGATAAAGCTGGCGCTCAAGCAGTACCAGCGCGGCCTTAAAGACAACCTTGGTGACGTTATCAAGCGCGAAACCGACGCGCTCTCCCTTGCTGCCGGCGGAAAAGATGAGGACTTGCGACAAATAGCCGAAGGGGTGCCGGCGGTACGTATAGTCGACACGCTCCTCAGACATGCAAACGCGCAGAACGCATCAGATATTCATATTGAACCGCTTGAGGAACAGCTCTTGATCCGCTATCGCATTGACGGCCTCCTACACGACGCGATGGAATTGCCAAAGCATGCGGCGCCGGCAATCACGGCGCGCATTAAGGTTCTGGCAAATATGCGCCTTGATGAAAAGCGTCTTCCCCAAGACGGTCGTTTCGGCGTCGAGGCAGGTGGCGAGAAGATCTCGTTCCGCGTGTCGGTATTGCCAACGTATTTTGGCGAAAAGATCGTTATGCGGCTTCTTCGCGATAACATCTCCGGCTTTTCTCTCGAAGCACTTGGTTTCCATGGACTCGCACTCGAGGCGATGCACAGCGCGATGAAGCAGACGACCGGCATGATCCTCACGACGGGCCCTACCGGTGCTGGTAAATCAACAACGCTCTATACACTTTTGGATCTTCTCAATACACCGGACGTGAACATTTCGACGATTGAAGACCCGATCGAATACCAAATGAAGCGCGTCAACCAAACGCAGGTACGACCCGACATTGGGTTTACCTTCGCGTCTGGTTTGCGCTCACTGGTGCGTCAGGACCCCGATATCATCATGGTGGGAGAGATCCGCGACAAAGAAACGGCTTCGCTGGCCATTAACGCGGCACTCACGGGCCACTTGGTGCTCTCAACGCTGCATACGAATTCTGCTGCAGGAGCCGTTGCACGCCTCCTCGACATGGGCGTTGAGCCATTTCTTCTTGTTTCGACACTGCGCGTAGTGATCGGCCAGCGGTTGGTGCGCAAACTCTGCAACACTCGCGACAAGTACGAGCTCTCGCGCGACGAGCAGACACAACTTGAACATGCGGTAGATGCCGGGGTTGTGCTGAAAGCACTCAAGGATGAAAAAATCGTCGCCAAGGAAGCGACCTGGAAAAATGTACCGTTTTATAAACCAGCTGAGTCGCCGGAGTGTCCGGAAGGATATCAGGGACGCATGGGTATTTATGAAGTTCTTCCCGTCGCATCGACAATTAAAGAGTTGATCATGAAAAATGCGACAGGGGACGACATTGAAAAACAGGCTAAGAGCGAGGGGATGCTTACCATGCTTGAAGACGGTATTTTTAAAGCAAGTCAAGGTGTTACCACTATAGAAGAAGTGCTGCGCGTAATTACAGAATAATATGGCGCGATTTACCTACACAGCGGAAAAAAGCGATGGGGAAGTATACAAAGGTATCGCGCAGGCACGCGACCGGTTTGAGTTGTATGAAATCGTTCGGCACGAGGGCGGACGTATCGTTTCCGTGCAAGAGGAAAAGAATCGAGGGTATCTGAGCATTGCATACTGGAATTCAAAAATAACGACGGTGCCGGAATACGACAAGATTTTGTTTGCGCGCAACCTCGGGGCCATGCTCAGTGCCGGGCTTTCACTCTCACGCGCACTCGCGGTCCTTGAGCGGCAGACGCACAATCCTCGACTCGGTTCCATCGTGTCTGAGATTTCAAGTAGTGTGCGCCGTGGCGAAACTCTGAATTCTTCACTCAAGGCATTTGGGCGCGTCTTTCCGCCGCTTTTTGTTGCGATGGTACGTGCGGGCGAAGAGGGGGGAGATTTGCCACAGGCGCTCGTTACTATTTCTGACCAGATGGAGCGCATGTATGTGTTGAAGAAGAAGATTCGTGGCGCGATGCTCTACCCGATGATCATCGTCATCGCGATCATTGGCATCGGCGCCTTCATGATGACCACGGTCGTGCCGACGCTCGCGCAGACATTTAAAGAGATGGACGCGGAGCTTCCAGCGGCGACACAGGCGATCATCAGTGTGAGTAACTTCCTCGTTGAATACACCATTGTTGCGATCTCAATTGTTGTCCTGGTCTGTGGTGGTTTGTACGGTTCGCTGAAGACACAGTGGGGCCGCCGAACCAAGGATTTTGTATTTCTCCACATGCCGATCATTGGCCCTATCGTGAAAGAGGTGAATGCTGCGCGCACTGCGCGAACACTGTCGTCGCTTCTTTCGTCTGGTGTCGACGTACTCACGTCACTCGAGATTGTCAAAGATGTCGTGCAGAACACGTACTTTAAAGAAGTACTGGTTGCTGCGCGCGAAAATGTTGGACGCGGTGAGCCACTATCATCTGCGTTTGTGCGCAACGAACACTTATACCCGGCATTCGTCGGCGAAATGGTCTCGGTTGGTGAGGAAACGGGGCAGTTGACCGAGATGATGAAAAAGTTAGCGCTCTACTACGAAGACGAGGTTGATCGAAAGACAAAAGATATGTCGACGATCATCGAGCCATTCTTGATGGTCGCAATTGGTGGGGCCGTTGGATTCTTTGCAGTTGCCATGATATCGCCGATCTACCAACTCTCCGAGAACATATAGTTCTCGGAAGGAAGTATCAAGTATCAAAATTGACCCTAGTACGGGATGGCGCTATTGTTGCTTTAGACACGTGTGCCTGTTTGCATGGCGTCTGCTGGGTCATATCTCGGAGAAAAACATGTCGACGATGACACCGACAGCACGTGTCTTACACGATGCCGCAAACCTGTTGGAGCGTGGTGCATGTAAGAACTACTTTGGCAAGACGAAGAGACGAAAGTTGCACAAGCTTAAAGACGCGTTGCAGCGTCGCGACAGACTCGTGAAAATGTGCGCCGTAACTGCCGTGTATATGGTCGCAGAGGAACTTGTCGGCAAACGTCAGTCGAAGAAACTCGCGACCAATGCCTTCGTACAGCTTTTAACACATCTCAACCGCGCAAACGAGAGAAAGGAGGCAGCAATACGTGTGATGAATTGGTTTGGAGGACACAAGAAGCGTGAATCCATTGCCTTCATGCGTATGGCAGCAGCGCGAGTGGCATGTGCGGGATAGTTTGCCGAGTGCTCTGGAATCGAGGTGGCCCCGCATCGGTGGGGCCGCTTCCTTTTGTTGCTACAATACAACAATGCATAAACGCGTTGGGGAACGCGGTTCAACGCTTTTGGATGCCGTCGTCGGGACGGCACTTATGCTTGTCGTGTTTGTTGGCATCGTTGGCGCGTTTCGACTTACCGTCGAAGCGGTTTCAAACAACAAAGCGCGGGCGGGCGCCGTGGCACTTGCCAATGAACGGCTCGAATACATCCGCTCACTCTCATACGACGCAGTTGGAACCGTTGGAGGGATACCGACTGGCGCACTCGAACAAAGCACCACAACACTCTTAAATGACGTCACCTACACGAGACGTACGTTCATATCGTACGAGGACGATGCTGGTGACGGGCTCGGTGGCGGGGATAGTAATGGCATTATCGCGGACTACAAAGCCGTGAAAGTAACAGTCTCGTGGCAGTCAAGGCAAAGTACACGGGTGATCACGCTCGTAACGCGCATTTCTCCGCCTGGAATTGAATCGGCAGTCCCCGGCGGCCTGCTGACGGTTTCTGTTGTGAATTCGACTGCGCAACCGGTGGCGAATGCGTCTGTACGCATTGTTAATGCAAGTATTAGCCCTGCCATCGACCTGACGACGTACACGGATTCGGCGGGTGTCGCTAACGTGATTGGCACACCGGCAGGCTCCGGGTATCAGGTCACGGTAAGTAAGTCTGGTTATAGTTCGGCGCAGACGTATTCATCAAATGCAACGAATACTGATCCGTTGCCAGCGCACCTCGGTGTTGCACTCAACCAAACGACGGCGGCAACCTTTGGTATCGACTTACTTGCAACTGCGCACGTGCGGACGTATGAGCCACTTTCCGAGGCAACGTGGAGCGATACATTTGCCGATGCAAGCAAAATCGCGTTTTCAGACCATGTCGCACTCGCGGGAGGTAGTGCGCAGCTTGAAGAAAGTGCAGGCGTATACGAGCCTGCTGGCGTTATTCATTCGACGCCCATTTCGGCGGCATATCTGCATGGTTGGAATCAGCTCGCGTGGACCGATACGCGACCTGCCGGAACTGCAATCGTCTATCGTATCTACAATTCATCGGTTGAAGCACCGGTACCAGACAGTATGGTGCCCGGAAATAGCGGCGGATTCGCCTCTTCGCCGATTGATCTCTCAAACATCGCAACGTCGACATATCCGTCGATTGCGCTCGTTGCTGAACTTTCCACAAACGATTCCAGCGTGACACCAGAACTTGAAGACTGGAGTGTTACATATACTGCAGGTCCGGCTCCTCTTGGGCCGGTTCCGTTTGCAATGCGTGGTGCAAAGACGGTTGGATCGGGGCCGGGAGGACTTGTGTACAAATATGACCTGACGCATACAACCGATTCCGCGGGTGTTGCCCAAATTAACAGCGTTGAATGGGATTCATATACCTTCTCTGTTCCCGTATCAGGCGGTTATGATATTGCGTCGGCCTGTAGTCCGCAACCAAGCGTGATTCCGGCAGATTCGAGCGTGACGACATCGCTCTATTTGGTTCCACATACAACACACTCGCTTCTTGTCGATGTTAAATCTGCGGGAGGAACCATTATTCCCGGCGCAAATGTACGCGTGTATCGCGGCGCGTACAACGTCACGGAAGAATCCGACTCATGTGGTAATGCGTTCTATAGCAATCTTTCATCAGGGACCGTAGGCGGCGGCAATGCATACTCAATTGATGTATCGGCTACTGGATACCAGGCATACACATCGAGTGAAGTGAATGTGTCGGGAACTTCACGTATATCGATAATTTTGAATTAGGGTATAGCCAATAGGATATGAAATCAGATATACAAAATACATCCAAACGTTTCTCTAAACCCTACACCCTATTCGCTATACCCTCGGGTTCTCGCGGGCTTACTTTGCTGGAAACACTCGTGTGGATCTCGATTTCCACCATGATCATGCTCGCGATCGTAAGCTCTGTGCAGTACTTCTACCGCACGAATAACTACGCCGTTGAACAGGCCGCGGCCATCACATCGGCGCAGCGCGGCATCGAGGAAATGATCAAAACCATGCGCGAATCGTCGTATTCTTCAAACGGGGCGTATCCAATCATTACGCTCGCGACGAGTTCGATTTCTTTTTTTGCAGACATTGATAGCGATCCATTCATCGAGCAGATTCGGTTCTTTTTACAAGGCAATTCACTTATGCGCGGTGTTATTGATCCGAGTGGAGATCCGCCGGTGTACACGAATTCAGAAGTTATTACCACGGTTTCTGACAACGTGCGCAACAATGAGCAGGGCGTCGTGATGTTCCGGTACTATGATCAAAACGGAACACTTATGACGACGCTTACGCAAGTTGCAAATGTCCGCTTCATCGAGGTGACCGTTGTTGTGAACGTGAACCCGTTCAGACTACCAAACCAATTTACACTCCGATCCACCGCGGCACTTAGAAACCTGAAATAGGGTTTAGGGGAAGGGGTATAGCCAATAGATTATGAAATCAAAAAAACAGAAAAAGGAATTCCCTAAACCCAGTCCTTACAGGACCGGTACACCTTTCGGATATTTTGTTCGCAAACTCCAAAATATCTCGAAAGGTCTTGCGCCGCTCCCTACCTCGCGGCTCACCCTATTGGCAATACCCTCGGGTTCTCGCGGTGTTACTGTCATGCTTGTTCTCGCATTTATGGGAATCTTCGTGTTTCTTCTGGGGACAATTTTGAGTTACACCCTGACGCAAGGGAAGTATGGACGTGCACTCTATGCCCGCGAACAGGCGCTTAGCATCGCAGAGGCTGGTCTCGAATACTACCGCTGGTTTCTCGCCCATAATCCAACAATCATGGTTGCCGGAGTTGGATTAGTTTCCCCATATACACATGTTGTGAATGATCCAGAAGGGTCGCGCCTTGGGGAAGCAACGATTACTGCGGCTGCGCAGCTTTCGTGCGGTTCTGTTCAGTGGGTTGACATGGTTTCAGAAGGAAAGTCTGACGCGAATGTGCTATTTAAACGTACGCTCTCATCGCGGTATATGCGTCCGTCTGTTGCAGAATATTCAAACCTCCTGAATGCAAACGTCTGGGCAGGCGCAGATAGAAACATCACCGGCCGCTATTTCTCAAATGGTGGAATCCGCATGGATGGCACGAACAACTCGACAGTGGAGAGTGCTGTCTCGACATGGACGTGCACCTCAAGTTTTGGGTGTTCTCCAAATCAAAGTCAGCCGGGCGTCTTTGGTGCAGGGTCTGGCTCAGCGCTGTGGTCGTATCCAGAATCGTCGTTTGATTTTGCCGGGATATCGACGCCATTTACGACGCTCGATGGCTACGCATCGACGCAAGGGATTAAGCTGAACCCGACAAATGTACGTGTTGATGGTGTACAGCAGGGCAGCACGCATAGTTCCGTTGGCGGTTCCGATCAACGTGGGTATCGTCTGGTGTTTAATTCAAACAATACCGTGACGGTGTATCGTGTCACCGGAACGTCTGCTGCGCAGAGTCAACATACCGATAATCCCGGTGTTTGGGTTAACGACTATCACACGATCACGTCTGAATCGCTCAAGGGGACGTACACGATACAGCAGGACTGCCCTATTATTTATGCACAAGCAAAAGTATGGATTGAGGGCACTATTGGAAACAAGGTAACCATTATCGCCGCCGATACCGGGAGTTTCTCGCCGGATATTATCCTCAATAACAACATTTCCTATGCGTCGGGAACGGGGTCGTCGGGCATAACGGCTATAGCTGAACGCTCAGTCCTCATCCCACTCGTCTCACCAGAAAATATGACGATACGAGGGGTGTTTGTCGCACAAAACGGCTACGTCGGTCGCAATTACTACCAAGTTGGTGGCTCTAATGGTGTTCCATCTGCGTACAACTCGTATGTACAACAAGGAACGCTGACGACCATCGGTTCGGTGATTTCAAATAACCGTGTTGGCACAAAATGGACCTGTGGCGGCAGTTTCTGTTCCGGCTACAACAATCGCGTTGATACGTATGACCGTCTGCTCGCGTTTTCACCGCCACCCTTTACCCCTGCCGCTTCACCTGACTATAAATTGGTGCTCTGGCGTGAGCAGTAAGAAGATCGCGTGGTAAACTGCGGTCATGAAATCTCTGATTGTTGCGAATTGGAAGATGAATCCGCCGACTTTGAAAGACGCAAAAGCGCTCCTTTCCGCGACTAAAAAGGCACTCCAAGGTGCAGGGAACGTTTCAGTCGTTGTTGCGCCGCCAGCGGTGTTCGTGCGGACGCTCGCCGAAGGTGCGCGAAAGGGAAAAATCTCGTTTGGTGTGCAAAATGCTCACTTTGACGCAGGCGGCGCACACACTGGTGAGATCTCTATGGACCAGGCGCGCGAAGCGAAGGCCTCGTATGTGATCGTTGGCCACGCAGAGCGACGCGCAATGGGAGAAACGAATGTTGAAATTGGCAAAAAAGTTGCTGCGGCGCTGAAGGCGGGCGTAACACCTATCTTTTGCATCGGTGAGCGGGAGCGCGATCCTGGCGGCAGTCACTTCCTTTTCGTGCGCGATCAAATTGTTGAAGGTCTCGCAGAGACGCCACCGAACAAAATTGCGAAAATCATTGTGGCGTATGAGCCAGTGTGGGCGATTGGCGCTACGGAAACCATGCTGCCACGCGACATGCACGAAATGAGTATTTTCATTCGCAAATCTGTCGTCGAGCGGTATGGAGACGGAGGATATGACATCAAAATCCTCTATGGCGGGTCGGTTGACGCAACAAGCGCGCCACACATGCTGCGCAACGGGGACGTAATCGGGCTTCTCGTTGGGCGCGCAAGCGCCGAAATTGGCGCTGTTACTGAGCTTATTGCCGCCGTTGCGGCCGCATAGCATGCAGTGCATTGATTCTCTTACATCGCAGGATCTCAAGGGGAAGCGCGTCTTAGTGCGCGCAGGCCTCGACCTTCCTGTCGAACAGGGAGAAGTGGGCGACACATTCCGTGTGCAACGGGCTATTCCGACACTCAAATACCTCGCAGATGTGGGGGCAAAAATCATCATTCTTTCGCATATTGGTCGCGAAGTGACAGAGACGAATGAGTCTGTGCACCGTGCACTCACACATTTTGTGCGGGCGTCATATGTGCCAGATTTGTTTGGGCACACGGCACGCAACGTCATCCAAGGGATGGATGACGGTGACATGTTGCTTTTAGAGAATGTTCGGCAATTCTATGATCGCGAAAAGTCGAATGATCCGGCGTTCGCCGAAGAACTTGCGTCGCTCGGCGAGATTTATGTAAACGATGCGTTTTCGAACTCACACCGCGCCCATGCCACGATGGTCGGCATTCCGAAGTTGCTTCCGCATTATGCGGGGCTGTTGCTGCGCGACGAAGTTCGTGAGCTTTCAAAGTCGCGTACACCTGAGCACCCCTCATTTGCGATCATTGGCGGTGCAAAATTTGAGACCAAGATTCCCGTCATTACAAGGCTTCTTGAAACATACGACTACGTGTTCATTACCGGCGCACTCGCAAACGATGTATTTAAGGCGCGTGGCTTTCCAGTTGGACGCTCGGTTGTTTCCGATACGCCGCCAAGCGAGAGCGTGCTCAGTCACCACGGCTTTGTTGCACCTATTGATGTGACTATTGAGGACGAGGCGGGACACCCGAAGGTCAAGAAACCTGGCGACGTACTGCCGGGGGACAAGATTGTCGATATCGGCCCCGATACACTCGCGATGATTGGGCCGCATATAGCGCAGGCCAAGTCGATCATATGGAATGGTCCGACAGGTCTGTACGAAGATGGCTACATTTCGTTTACGCATGCCCTTGCCGAATTGGTGCGTCACCGTGTTACAGAAGGAGCGCATTCAGTCATTGGGGGAAACAATACTATTGCCGCAGTACATAGCAGTGGTATTTCTGAAAACGAGCTCGGATTTCTCTCGACGGGGGGCGGCGCGATGCTCGAATACTTGGCTCAAGGGACACTGCCAGCTATCGAAGCGCTCAATTAGTTAGTGTGGTCTAATCGCACGGAGCACTTCCGCTTCAACAGACGGAACGTATAATAGCGCGGGCTACAGAAAGGTGGCACATGAGACCAAGACAGAATCGTGCCATGCGGCGCATGTTGCGGCGTGCTCTGCAGCGGCATGAGCATCAGAAGATCGTAGCGTACATTGATGCCAACTTTCAACCGATGACCAGCGAAGAGCTGGCGTCGTCGCATATTTTCAGGGTCCTTGCGGAGATCGAGAGGGAACGACGCGTTGGTGTGATCGTCACCGTCTCGCTACTCCTCATCGTCTCGTATTTCTGGGGGCAGTCGCTCGTCGACTATGTAGTTGTGAGCGCTCTTCAATAACCGGCGCTGACAGGGATGTCGGCGCCGGACATTCAGCTTATTTACAGCTCGTAGAGACGCAAATAAGGTCAACTACACTTAATCTTCAGTTCGCATTCTCAATACTTGTATCTATGCAGGCAGTCATATTAGCGGCAGGTCGCGGTACGCGGATGGGGGACCTTGTCGATACGATTCCAAAACCAATGTTGATGCTTGAGGGAAAGACTCTCCTCGAGCACAAATTCGACATTCTACCGGACGATGTCGATGAAATTATTATTGTCATCGGCTATTTGGGTGATGTGATCAAAGAGCATTATGGCGATGCATATAACGGGAGGAAAATTACGTACGTCACGCAAGAAAACGTCGTTGGGGGTACCGCGGATGCGCTCTGGACCGCAAAAGACGCACTAAAAGAAAAATTTGTAGTACTGATGGGTGACGATTTGTATGTTCGTGAGGATATCGAAGCGTGTCGTGTCTACGAATGGGCGATTTTGGTAAAGCAAATCCCGGATCTTGGCACGCGCGGCAAGGTTATTGTCGGTAGTGATAACCGCGTCATCGATATTTTGGAGCACGAGAACCACACTGGTGGAGAAGGACTTGCTGGGACCAACATGTTCATCCTCGATACCCGCATTTTTAAGCACCATCTTGTACCACGTTCGGCACATATACAGGAGTTTGGCCTGCCACAGACCGTGGCGGACGCCTCCAAAGCGCTTGGAGTTCCACTCCATGTTGTCCCGGCCACATGGTGGGTTCAGATCACGGGTCCGGAAGACGTCGATACGGCAGGGCAGGCGCTCCGCGAGCGAGCGACGTTTGCACTCTAAAATGGAAAAACGGGCCGGACGACCGGCGTTTTCGGTGCGAACACCAGTAAGAAACCCTGCGCCACAGACGCAGGACCGGGGTTTCTTGCCGGAAGAGGATCGGCCCACCGGCCGTCTAATTTGAAAGAACGTCAATTCAGTCTTGATGAATCAAGACTTCGCGACGTAGTCCGGTAATACCCACCCATATCGTCCGTCTACCGGGGTATGAGGGCAATTTTTGATACACTAGACCTATTACTACGAGTCTTTCATTTTCGCTATGAATAGAAAGCTATTTGTGGGTGTTTTTGCGGCAGCAGTGCTTATTGGTGGGGTAACTGCGCCAATGCTCTCATCCGCTCAGACAGAGACTGGTATCCAGGCTCAGATCAGCGATCTTCTTTCCAAAATCAACGAGCTCACCAAACAGCTTAACGATTTACGTTCTCGTGTAGGTGGCCAACCAACGTGGACCGATCCAACAACGCCGCCAATGCCACCACCGTTTTCACACCGCATTTGTGGTCTCGTAAACCGCAACCTTGGAAAAGGTGTAAGCGGAGATGATGTGCGCGGCCTCCAAGAATTTCTCCACGAGAACAAATACTTGCCGGTAACGCCAACGGGGTACTTCGGTCAAATGACCGCCGATGCCGTTAAAAAATGGCAAGCTCAAGAGGGAGTAAGCGCGGTCGGAACATTCGGACCGGCTTCGCGTGAACGTATTAAGGTGTGGTGCGGAGACAAGTGGGGAGGTAATCAAGAGCGTTTCTCAGCGACGCCGACGCGTGGTGATGCACCACTTACCGTCACCTTCAACACATGGCGCTCCGGTTTCCGTGTGAACACTATTTCCTACTCCATCGACTATGGTGACGGCACGAGTGAGCGCGCGGCGGATTGTCCGGCACCGGCAGATGCATGCACGGGACCTGGTGTAAATACGCACACGTATTCTCAAAATGGTACTTATACGGCAAGTCTGGTGAAGATCACTAAAGTTGAATGCAATGGCGCAAACGAAGCGGTATGTACGTCATCAGCGGGTGGAAAAGTCGAAACGGTTGCGCGAACGGAGATTGTTGTAGGCCCCGTCGCCTGCACGAAGGAATACAAGCCGGTTTGTGGTGCTAAGCCGATCGTCTGCATTACAACACCATGCAATCCAATTCCAACTACCTATGGCAACCGCTGCGAAATGAACGCAGATGGAGCGCAGTTCCTCTATGAAGGTCAGTGCCGCTCTGATTGGCAGAATCCCGCAGATGATCCGAAGTGCAAGGCATGGTACGACGGGTGTAACTCATGCTCACGCGGCGCACCAGGAGAACCTGCAATGTGCACGTTGCGGGCATGTATGGCAGAGCATATGGCAAAGCCGTACTGCACCGCGTGGTTTGATTCATCTGACAATAAGCCACCGACGATTTCTGGATTCAGTGGCCCGACAACGCTCGTTGTGAATTCGACCGGCACATGGTCAATTAACGCGTCTGATCCGGAGAACGGGCAGCTAACCTACCAAATTTGGTGGGGCGATGAAAACGTCTACGCACCAAATTACATGGCGGCCTCGGCTCGCGAGTTCACACAATCAACCTCGTTTACTCATGCGTATCGAGATGCCGGAACCTTTACGATTAAACTCATTGTGACCGACTCATTCGGCAATCAAGCGAAGACGACCTCAACGGTAAAGGTTACGAGTGCTTCACAGTCAGGCGGCACCGTCTGCACCGCAGACGCGTATCAGTGTCCGAATGGCCAGTGGGTAGGACGTACGGGGCCAAACTGTCAGTTCGTGTGTCCAACGACCGCTTCTGGTACAACTGGCACGGTATCCTGTACATTTGACAACACGCCGGTAGGAAATGCATGCGGTGGCCAATACCACTGCGCAGCAGGAGTTAACTACCACTACTGGTCAGCGACATATACATCAAGCTGTATCTCAGCACGCTAAAGCGCGGCGCGGATTTTTGCCGCCGTTGGTTCGCCTTCTTCGTCCCGCTGGTCACGGTGCGGAAAAAGTTGTAAACGGTCATCTTTAAAACGGGGGATGAGATGAATGTGAGCGTGATCAACAATCTGTCCCGCATGTTCGCGGTTGTTCATGTTGATATTTAAACCTTCGGCACCGACACCTTTCTCGACTGCGTGTGCGATTTTTCGCACGGTTTCCTGCAGTTTAGCCCATACTTCCGAAGATGCTTCAAACACATTGGAAACGTGCTGTTTTGGGATCACCAACGTGTGTCCTGTATTCGTCGGCTGAATCGTGAGAAATGCGAGCGTATGCTCGTCCTCGTATACCTTTGTTGACGGCAACTCTCCACGAACAATTTTGCAGAAAATACACGAGTTCATGTATCTAGTATATCGTATTTCGCATTTTGTATGCCAAATACCAGATACTGCGGTAGAATCACTCAAATGATTTCTGATTTAGTTCAATCGCTCCTTCATAAACGTGGGATTACGGAAGCGGGGGAGATTGAGAAATTCCTCAAGCCGGATTTTGCACGAGACACGCATGACCCGTTTCTCCTGCACGACATGGAAAAGGCAGTTTCTCGGGTGTTTGCCGCCATGGAGGCTGGTGAGACCATCGCGGCCTATGGCGATTTTGACTGTGACGGGATACCAGGTTCATCGCTCCTGTATGACTTTTTTCAGAAAATCGGCTACGCAAAGGTAGAAGTGTATATTCCGCACCGTGATCGAGAGGGGTACGGGTTCCACGCGGAAGCGATCGACACGTTAAAGGAACGCGGCGTATCGCTCATCATCACGATTGATGTTGGGACGGTGGCACACGAGGGGATTGCGCATGCGAAAGAGTGTGGGATTGATGTCATTGTCACCGACCACCACGAAATTCCGGGAGATCGGCCGGCAGCATATGCACTTGTAAACCCGAAGATCGCGCCGTATCCGTTTCCGGATTTGTGCGGAGCTGCGGTGGCATGGAAGCTGGCATGCGCACTCTTGATTGAAGGAAAAAAGAGAGGGCTCGAGAATTTTATAGCGATTCCTGAAGGATGGGAGAAATGGCTGTTGGACTTGGTCGCTATTGCGACCGTTGCGGACATGGTACCGCTCATTGGCGAAAATCGTGCACTCGCACATTTTGGTCTCACAGTCTTGCGCAAGACGCCGCGTCCGGGGATTCGGGCACTCTGTAGCCAAGCACGTGTAAAGCAAGCGACGCTAACTGAAGACGATATCGGCTTTACGTTCGCGCCCCGCATTAATGCTGCTTCACGCATGGATGAGCCTGAGCTCGCATTTAAGCTGCTCACAACCAAGAATGACGACGAGGCCGCAACGATAGCAGCAGCACTGGAGAGTTTGAACAGAAAGCGTCGCGGTGTGGTTGCAGCGATCGTACGCGATGCTAAGCAACGAACGCGAGCCCGGTACTCGTCGCAACACCGGATTGTTGTTCTCGGTGATACGGCATGGAAACCGGCCTTGATGGGACTGGCAGCAAACTCGATTATGGAAGATCGCGGCGGGGTCGTAGTGATGTGGGGGAAGGATGCAAACGGGAAACTCAAGGGGTCGGCACGGTCTGACGGGTCAATTTCTGTCGTCGAGTTGTTTGCGAAGGCAGGCGACGCGCTTATTGAATTTGGTGGTCATCATGCCTCGGGTGGCTTTTCCGTCTCACGAGATGCAGTGCATACGCTACCAGAGCGGCTTGTGCAGGCTGCAGCAGAATTAAACGCGGTGCCTCGAGAGAAAACGCAGCGTATCGATGCGGACGTACTGTTGCGCGATGTCTCTACACGACTTCTTGATGATGTTGCGCGCCTTGCCCCTTTTGGAATAGGAAACCCGAAGCCAGTTTTCCGTGTTCGAAGTGCGCGAATTACGTTTGCGCGGCAGTTTGGCAAAGAGATGAATCACACAGAGGTGACCGTGGTCTGCTCGGAGAGCGGCGTGCAGCATCGCGCGTTCCAATTCTTTAAGACGCCAATGGACTTTTCCGTCGCGCCGTCCCCCGGTACGGTAGCGGACCTTCTGGCGACACTCGAGCGCGACAGCTTTCGTGGGCCCGACAGGTTAGCGCTGCGCATTGCGGACATTGTATTGCCACGGCAGTGAGCATGGTAGAATGCGGCCATGCACAAGGTACAAGTGGGAGAGAGTCTCTCGTTCGCGTGGAACACCTTTAAGAAGCGGCCCGGCATCCTCATTGGAGGTTTTGCGATTGGTGCCGTTATCATGATCATCATCTCGTCAGTTTTGGATACGGAAGATATGGATCCGAGCCTTACGACATTCGTGATGGGTGTCGTGAGCATGGTGATAGGGGTCATTGTTGAAATGGGGTTTACCGCATTCGCGCTTCGTGCACATGATTCACTCGAATCGGTACGCATTAAGGATTTGTGGCATCCAACACCTTTTTGGAAATATCTCGGCATCAAAATTCTCACTGGCGCGATCGTTGTTGTAGGACTCATCCTTTTCGTTATTCCAGGTGTCATCCTCTCGCTTGGTCTTATGTTTGGGACCTATCTCGTAATCGACAAGCACAAAGGGCCAATCGAGGCCCTCAAGGGGAGCTGGCAGATGACTAAGGGCAATAAATGGCAACTCTTCTTGCTTGTCCTCACTATTATTGCGCTCAATCTTGTCGGATTTTTGGCATTTGTTGTAGGACTCTTGGTAACAGTTCCACTTTCGCTTTTAATGATGGCGCACACGTATCGGAAGCTTGGCGGCGCTTCAGTAGCGGTTGCTTAGGACTTGGATGAATACTGTAACGATATTTACGAGAGCGCGGAGGCAACCCCAGGCCTCCTCGGAAACCCACGGTTTTCCGAATCCTTCCTCCACGGGAAAACAAAGTGTTTTCCCGACCCCTTTCCTGGCCCGGGATATGACCTTTTGTGAGAAGATGTATGTATGGACAAAGTAACGATCTATACCGATGGCGGCGCGAGAGGTAACCCCGGGCCTGCAGGCGCGGGTGTCGTCATTATCGACGGGGAGAAAAAGACCGAAGTGAAAGCGTATCTCGGTGATAGACAAACGAACAACTGGGCAGAATACGAAGCTGTCATCATCGCACTCGGTAAGTGCCTCGAAATGCTGCTCTTGAAGCGCAACCTCGCATTCCGACTTGATTCGCAATTAGTTGTGGAGCAACTTTCTGGTAACTGGAAGATTAAAGAGCCAGAACTCAAGAAACAGGCTGCCAAAGTGCACTCGCTCCTTAAGGATTTTGGGACCGTTACGTTTACCTACGTGCCGCGAGCACAGAACAAGGATGCTGACCGCCTCGTCAACGAGGCCTTAGACGAGACGCTATAATATCAACCATGCCTCGGCATCATAATAATCGTGGATCACGAAATCTGATTTTGCGTTACCTTCTTGCTGCGCCGCTTATCTGGCTCATGATTATTCCGGTGGCGATTTCGGATCTCTTTCTTGAGATCTATCATCGTATTTGTTTCCCAATATACGGCATTCCGTATGTAAAGAGGTCACAGTACATTCGCATCATGGATCGTGAAAAGCTTCCGTATCTTTCCTTGGCGGAGAAGTTGGGGTGTGCGTATTGCGGGTATGTGAACGGATGGCTGCACTACGCATCAGTTGTTGCAGGTCGGACTGAAAGTTATTTTTGCGCCGTCGCACATCTTGAAGAGCGCGGATATATCCCATCAGAGCACGAAAAATCGTTCGCAAAATACGGTGATGAGGCAGCGCTTCGGAAACGGTATGCACGGCACGAAATGTATCATGGCAGTGAACACGTGCTCAAATAGGTATGGCAGAAGACCCACAACGCAATATAGTCATCTATTTCAGCGCAGGAGCAATGGCCGGTGTTTTTAGTGCGGGTTTTTCGAAGACATTCGAGGATGCTGGCATTAAGCCGTACATACACAGCGTCTATGGAAATTCGGCGGGGTCACTTACTGGATTGTATTTCCTTTCGGGACAGGAAGATCTAGGGGCCGCCCTGTATTGGGAAGATCTGAATGAGAGCAAGTATATTCGATGGAGAAGATTGCCTCGATACGTGCTCTCTGGTTTTTGCAATGCGATTCTTCGCACGAAAATCGAATTGCAGCCCGTATTCGATATCGACATGATCGAACCGATCATTTTGGGGAAACGTAAAGTGGATTTTGACGCGGTGAAAAAGAGTGGAATTAACTTGTACATGATTGCGTACAATTTGGTCACGTCGTCGCACGATTATCTGAAATTAGAAGACGAAAAGGACATTGTGCCGTATCTGCGTGCGACAGGTGGTGGCCACCCCGCATATCCGCACTCTTCGTTGATCCACGGGAGTATGTATGTCGATGGGGGAACCATTGATGACGAGCGTCGCATCGCGCGGATCATCGAACGACACCCTGACAAGGAGATAATCTGCGTACTCAACAATCCGAAGTGGAGTGGGAGCAAATTCAGGAATTTTCTTAACAAAATTGGGATTGGACTTATCATGCTTCCATTTTTCGGCTTTCGCGAGGCTCGGAAGACCGCAAAATCGGATTTCAGTAATGTTGATGTTAAACGAATGCAGGAATCGCATCCGTATCTACATTTTGTGGCAAACGACCTTGTTGGGTATCAGCTTTCAACAGATGCGCATGTGCACAAGATGCTCTATAAACGTGGTCAGGAACTCGCAAGGGAGTTTCTGTTGGCAAAGCGTTTGGTAAGCGTACCGTATCCGTTGCCGATAGAAACTACGTTCACTACGACTGTAAACGTGTAGGACTCGGCGACTGTGTATAATCGAGATATGTCTGAAGATATTAAGGTAGTTCCACTCCAGCGGGTCCGGGGAACCGGGGAGGTTATTTTCGGGGCGCCCAAGCGAGCGTTTGGTGGTTTTTTGGATTTCGTGCGCGAACGTGGCGTTATGGGGCTTGCCATCGGCTTTGTGCTTGGCTCGTCAGTACAAAAAGTCGTTACTGCATTTGTAAATGACATTGTAAACCCCTTTATCGGCGTATTCCTTGGGCAAGCAGAAGGGATTAAAGGATTTGCGGTTGGAAAGTTTTTGATCGGTGACTTTGTGATGGTAACGATCGATTTTTTGATTCTCTGCCTCATCATCTATTCCGTCTTCAAGCTTCTCGGTCTTGAGCGATTAGACAAACAGAAAACGTAACAAGCTGGTATTCTTTTCAGATGGGTCCCGCGATTTTGTGGGCAGTCATCAATGGTGTTGCGCTAGGTGTCCTTGCGCGTTCGTTGATTGTGTTCGAGTGGTGGACTGTTGCATTTTTTCTCCTATTGGCTGGAGCTACTGCGTTTGTAGCGTACCTGCGAGCAGATAGACGAGCAATACTTCTGAGCATTGTGCTTGTTGCTGTTGCTGCCGGCAGTGCACGTATGCACATCGCGGTACTCTCTGTCGATCCGCAGCTTGCTGCATACGTAGGGCACGAGGTGCGTATCGAGGGTGTGGTTGCAGACAAGCCTGATGTTCGTGAGAACAGCATTCGCGTTCCCGTCCGTGTGCATATGGCGGGAGAGAGCGCTGTCTCGGGGAAAGTGCTTGCGATTGTTCCACTCCATAATGAGGTTGCGTACGGTGACGTAGTCCGAATTGATGGGGAGCTCCGTCTTCCTGAGTCATTTGAAACTGGTGAGGGGCGCATATTTGATTACCCGTCGTTTCTCGCGAAAAGTGGCATTTCGCACGAGGTCGCATTTGCTTCGATTGAGCGTCTTTCAACAGGCGAGGGGAACCTGATTAAAGCCGGAGCGATAACCATACAGCAATGGTATCTCCAGGGAATTGCAGCCGCACTTTCAGAACCAGCAGCGGGACTCGCGGGAGGTATTACAGTTGGTGACAAGCGCGGCGTTGGGACTGCTCTCAGCGATGTATTTCAAACCGTCTCGCTCACACACATTATAGTGCTCTCCGGGTACAACATCATGATCGTCATCTTTGGCCTCATGTGGCTTTTGGAATACTTCAAACTAGGGAAGTGGTGGCAATTTAGTATTGGTGTTGTCGTTGCGATATTCTTTGCGCTCATCACAGGACTTGCGGCTGCATCGGTACGCGCCGCAGCAATGGCGATCATTGCCATGATAGGGAAGGTCTCTGGTCGCGTATACCTCGCAGGCCGTGCACTTGGATTCGTCGCGCTCGGTATGGTGTTCTGGAATCCGTACGTACTTGTGTTTGACCCAGGATTTCAGCTTTCTGTTATTGCAACGACCGGCCTCATAGCGCTTGCTCCCCTGATTACGCCGTACCTTTCGCGAGTACCTGAGATTTTAAATATGCGTGATGTTGTTGCATCGTCACTGAGTGCACAAATTGTGGTGTTGCCACTTCTCATATATCAAAGTGGCATAGTCTCGCTCTATGCGTTCCCAGCAAATCTCTTGACGTTGGTGGTGGTTCCGTACGCAATGCTGCTGTCACTCATTGCAGCAGTGCTCGGTCTTGTTGCTGGGCCGCTCGCACCCATCCTCGCATTTCCAGCCTACGCGCTCCTTGCATATATCATCGCGGCCGCACAGTTTTTTGCGTCGCTCCCATTTGCGAGCATCTCGATTCCTGCATTTGACATCTCTGTGCTTGTTTTTGTGTACGCACTTCTTGTTGTGTGGGTATGGAAAAAGAAAACGGCGACCCAAAAGCCGCCGCATTCCATCGCTGTGGGGAGTTAGTAGGTGTGCGTGAAAGCGTGGCCACCGACACTTGCCGCGGCAGCGATCACTGGTGGGTACGTTACGGGCACAGGTACCCTCACGTCAGATCGCTCGCGCTTCGTCTGCTCCCAACATCGATTGATCCATCGCACGGTATCTTGCACTTTTGGATCGTCCTTCAGGTGGAGCCTGATCTCTGCCTGCACGACTTTGATGCGCAAGAGCGCATGACGCTCTCGGATCACGTCGATTCTGATGATCGTGAGCGCATCGTAGAATGCCGCCACGCCGCCGTTCTCGGGCGTAATTGTGTCGAGCTTCTCTATCAAGGCGTCGGGAGAAGTTGAGCCTTTGATCACCGTCTACTCCTTTTTGTTGCACCATCCACTTTCGATGGTGACGAGATTGTAGCACGCGAAAAGAAAAATTCTATGAATGTGCAGCGAGAAATCGCTGTTCGATTACGCCCCAGTTGAGATTTTTGAAGAATGCATCAATGTATGTACCTTTTCCTTGTGCACCGTAGTCGAGGAGGAATGCGTGCTCCCATACGTCGAGTGCAAGGATGACCGGCAGCGTTGCGAAGTGTCCCTGGTGCTGTTCACCGGAAAAGCCAGCAAGAAATTGCTTGCTTTCGGGATCAAAGTACAAGAGCGCCCAGCCGGGACCGCGCATGAGACCGATTGCTTTAAAATAGTCTTGAAAATACGTTTTGTATTCGCTCGTCAGTGCGTTGCCGAGTTCTGAATTTGGGTTGAGTGTCTTTGTACCGCCTTCAAACTGTGCAAAATAGAGTTCATGCAAGCGCATGCCGTCGAATTCGAAACTGCGACGTCGGATTAATTCCGAGAGGGCATAGGCATGTTTTTCGGCGTTCTCGTTGCTATATTCAACCAGCTTTTCCGAAATTGCATTGAAGTTTTTGACGTATCCCTGGTAGAGACCGAGGTGTTCGTCAATCGACTTTTGGGAGATGCCATCGAGAGTAGGAATGGTAAATGTTTTTGGGGTGTATGAATGCATGTGGGCAGTATAGCAAATGCGTGATATACACTCACGAGCACAGCGGTTTCGGGAGAGAGCGATGACTACGACAACTGGCCTTTCAGGCGGTGCACGGAAAAAACGGCCGCGTAATGGTGCGGGTACGTGCTGGATTATGGCGCTCTTTGACGCAGAAATACTCTACAGCGTATTGAAGCTGGGAGAAAATGCTCATCATCCGGCAATTATGCGCGCATTAGAGTGTGCGACAGGAACAACTTTTCATCGACAGAATTTTCGTCGCATTGTCGAAAATTTTGTCGCCCAGGGCTACCTTTCTGAACATGCGTGTCGCATACGCACTCGTACCCGCCCTGCAACAAAACGCTTTGAACTGACACCGGAAGGGAAAGAGCTTATACAAGCATATCGCGAGCACGCTCTCGCGTTCACCAATCGGCTCAGTGAGCTGTTCTGAGGTAATATGGAGCCCGCGTCGCGGGCTCCACGCTTTGTAAACCTGTATCATTACTGCATGCACCGTACGAAACTGACACTGTGGGTGATTGGTGTGCTCGCTGTCATAACGCTTTCAATTTGGGTTGCTGTATTTCACCTGCAGAAAAGCGGCACACTCGAAGTGCATTTTTTAAATATTGGCCAAGGCGATTCTGCTTTGATCGAATCACCAACAGGAACACAGGTGCTCATTGATGGTGGACCTAACCGAGAGGTGTTGCGCGAACTTGGTGAAGTAATGCCGTGGTTTGATCGCTCTATCGATGTGGTGATTGCAACGCATCCGGATGCGGATCATGTCGTTGGTCTCGTCGATGTGCTGCAGCGGTATGACGTCAGTCTGATTCTCGAACCAGGCGTCAAACATGATGCGCCGCATGTGGAATCAATGTCGAAATCTGTTGCGAACGAAGGAGCGCGGGAGCTCCTTGCTCGCAAAGGGCAGCGACTTGATCTTGGAGGAGGAGTGTATATCGATATTCTGTTCCCCGATCGCGATGTGTCAAATTTGGAAACAAATACCGCGTCGATTGTTGCGCGTTTGGTGTATGGAACTACTGCATTCATGCTTATGGGTGATTCGTCAAGCGCAATCGAGAAGTATCTAATCGGTGAAAATGTAGTGCTTGATTCTGATGTCTTGAAAGTTGGGCACCATGGTTCAAATACTTCGTCCTCTGCGGAATTTATCGCGGCCACTGCTCCGGAGTACGCGGTTTTTTCGCGTGGATGCGACAACACCTACGGACATCCGCATCCCGACGTTGTCGCACGATTTGCTGCAGCGAAAGTCTTGACGCTTGATACGTGTGAAGACGGACGAATAACATTTGTGTCTGATGGAAGGGTAGTGCGACGCAAATAGTTGCGCGTGTCCCCGAGAGCGGTAGGATTGATTGAGGAGCAACAACGCGCTGGAGGCGCACATGAGCTCAGCCATAACTATGCACAGGCGCCCGTATGTCCACGTTCCACACACACCGCTATGGTGGTGGATATTTGGGATACCTGCACTCTTCCTTCTGCTACTCGCAGTATGGATTGCATGCGGTTTCAAGATGCCAGGCGATGAGGATGAAGACGATGAAGAACTCGCGTCTTTTTGAGCCACCGCGCAATTGGGCCGAACGGTACCTGACGCCGGCTATGGTGGTTGTTCTGCTACTTCTTCCGGCAATTCTGACGGGAGGGGGATGGAAAGTGGTCCAAGCAATTCGGGCCGCGACTCCATTCTAAATCAGGAACGTGCAACAACACGAAAGGCCACCAGGTTTCTTTAAACCAGGTGGCCTTCGAGTTTTTGTATACTTTATTGGATTTCGCCGAGAATCCACGCGGCTTGCGGCGGGGATGAATCGGCGAACTTTCAAAATAGCGCGCCGGTGGGCGAATCCACTTCCAACAAAAACGCCGGGTTCCGCTCCGCGAATACCCCGATGCTTCCCATCGGGGATCGGAGCGGACGTTTTTATTTAACGAGTCCTGCAGTGCGGAGGGTTTGGTAGACACCGCGCTTCTGCATGGTCTTAAGACCTTTGGCGGAGACCTTAATGGTCACTTTGCGGTTGAGTTCAGGTACAAAAACAGTCTTCTTCTGGAGGTTTACCTGCGAGCGACGCTTGCCGGTAGGGTTGAATTTGGTCGCACGCGTGCGGTTAGAATACCCGCCGGTAACGCGAGATCGTTTGCCTGTAATGACGCATTCTCGTGCCATATGTCGGGGTACTATACGATAGGAGGGAGGAAAAAGCAAAGAACCAGGCTTTAAGCCGTATGTTACACTTTCACGAATGGAAATTATCGACACACTCTTCGTCATAGCGGTCATTATGTTCAGTGCAGTCATCCATGAGGTGGCGCATGGTGTTGCGGCAGACCGCCTTGGTGACCCGACGGCCCGCTACGCCGGCCGCTTGACGCTCAACCCGATTAAGCACCTCGATCCTATCGGATCAGTGATATTGCCGATCATTTTGGCACTTTCATCATCGCCGATTCTTTTTGGATGGGCAAAGCCGGTGCCATATAACCCGTATAACCTCACGAAAAGTCCGCGCTATGGAGAGGCCATAGTGGCAGGAGCCGGACCACTCTCAAACTTCCTCATCGCCGCAATTGCAGCAATCATCATCCGGGTCGGTGTTCTCGGGCCGGAAATCAATGGCGTTCTCTTCATTATTGTCGTTGCGAATATCATGCTCGGTCTTTTCAACTTAATTCCGATTCCACCACTCGATGGTTCCAAAGTGTTAACCGCCGTTATTCCTGCCAACATGCAGCGAGGGTATGACGAATGGCGGATGAAACTTGAGCACAACCCCCTCCTTGGCATGGGACTTGTTTTGGTACTCATCCTTGCCCTTGGCGGTGCATTTGGGTCATTTGTCTATTCAATTGCGCGTTCTGTGGCAGGGATGTAGCAGGTTCTTGCGTCGAAGGGGGATGCATAGTACACCCTGTGGGATACGCGCGCGGGGATCCAGCGAATTCTAATGTGTAGAGGGAAGATAGGTGATTCTGCTCCAAAGGCTAGACATTTTTTATCCCATGGGGTACACTGCCGGAGCGCTGAAAAGCGCCGTTTTTTGTAAACATGTCAACCATCAACCAGCTAGTACGTAAGGGACGCGGGAGGCGCGTCTATAAATCAAAGACCGGAGCACTTGCCCGGGGCTTTAACACGCTTGAAAACCGCCCAACGTTCTATAACTCACCATTTAAGCGCGGTGTCTGCACCCGTGTCACCACGAAGACTCCTCGCAAACCGAACTCGGCTATCCGCAAGATCGCTCGCGTCCGTCTCTCTAATGGTATGGAAATCACGGCGTATATCCCAGGCGAAGGCCACAACCTCCAGGAGCACTCGGTCGTCTTGGTGCGCGGTGGTCGCGTGAAAGACATCGGTCTTCGCTATACGATCGTTCGTGGCAAGCTCGACACGGCAGGCATCGATAAACGCCGCCGCGGCCGCTCACTCTATGGTGCAAAGAAGCCAAAAGCAGCAAAATAATTTCCTATACCCTAATCTATGCGTCGCCCTGTAAAAAACCGCAACATACCGACCCCGGATGAAGTCTACGGCTCGGTAAAAGTGCATAAACTCATCAACTACGTCATGGAGCGCGGCAAGAAAGACACCGCCCGCAAGATCGTGTACAAAGTTATGGACGAATTGAAAAAGGACGGGGACCCGGTCGCGCTCTTCGAACAGGCGCTTGAGAACGCATCCCCGACCGTCGAAGTCCGCTCCCGCCGCGTCGGTGGCGCGAACTACCAAGTCCCGCGCGAAGTCCGTCCGGAACGACGTCTCGCACTCGGCCTCCGCTGGATGGTTGATGCTGCAGAAGGCACAAAAGGAAAGCCAATGCACGAATCCCTCCTCAAGGAAATCCAGTCTGCGATCAAGGGTGAGGGCGCAGCCGTCACAAAGAAGGAAACGACGCACCGCATGGCGGAAGCTAATAAAGCCTTCGCACACTTTGCGTGGTAATACAGCGACACTAAAGACAAAAACCCCGCGTGTGCGGGGTTTTTGTCTAGTGCGTCACGATTACAATTACTGGGCTCCCATCGAGAGCGACCTGTGCTTCAGCACAGGGATGCATCGATGGGCTTTCAAACACGTGCGCCCGGCGGCCGCTCCTCCTCCAGCAAAAACGCCCGGTTCCGTCTCGCGAACGCCCTGCGTTTTCGCGCAGGGATCGACGGGGCGGGCGTTTTTACAACGTACACGTGTCGACTTCCTCTTCTACCCATGTCTCGATCGTGCGCATGAAGCCGGACGGGTCGGTGAGCCAGAAGGCATGCGCTCCTTTCATGGACTGGAATGATGCGTTTGCTCCGATTGCCGCGGCGAGTGCGGAGCCTGTCGCCGGAAGGTACAAGGTATCGGCGTTGCCATGGAGGACGAGTGTCGGATCGGAGATGAACTGCACGCCGCCGACATTGGTCGTGAGGAGACTCCCATGACGCTTCACGCCTTCGATGGACTGGAATTTTCCAAAGAGGAGTGCGCGCCAGATTTGTGCGAGCGGGGATTTGTTCCACTTCGGACCGGCAATGACTGCCGCATAGTCCTTTGATTTCTTGAACCACGTGCCTTCGGTAAGGAACGTGTTGCGCTTCAAGAGCTGCGGACCGTCGAATTGCGTCGCGCCGCCGGCGCTTGCGCCGCACGTGATGACGCCGGAGATGCGCTGCGCGGCGGTGAGGCCGACTTGCAGTGCTATTTTGCCGCGGTCAGAACAGCCCACGATGACCGGCTGTTTGTCGGTATCATCGCTCCAAATCTGCGAGATGAGATTTTGCGTATCTACGTTGAATTGCGCGAGCGAGTAGTCGCCGGGTGTCGGACCTTCGTCGGTTTTCCCGACGCCGCGCACATCAACAAGAAGCACGTCGCGGTCTTTCGAGAGCGTTGCCGCGTATGCGCGGCCGTCTTCGATCGTGTCGGTCGGCAGGCCGCCGAGAAGGACGAGCGGCCTGCGGCAGGTGTTGGCGTTTTTAGCCTTCCAGAGTTCGTAGTGGAACGGGAGATCGTCCGTGTTCACGGTGACCACTCCTGTTTCCGGCTTCTGTGGTTTTGAGAAGGAGAAGGCAAAGGCCGTCTGGACGGGTCCGAGGACGAGGAGGACGATAAGAATAGGCGCCAGCGAAAGCGAGCGTACTGAAATCATAGGAATTATTGCGTAACGGTTTCCCTGTTTCCCTGCGGGGATGGTAATTTGTATCGGCCGCTGCGTCTATGTACAGAGGCAAGCTTGCGTGCTATGGCAAAAGGCAACCCGATGCACGAATCGCTCCTCAAGGAAATCCAGTCTGCGATCAAGGGCGAAGACGCAGCCGTCACCAAGAAGGAAACGACGCACCGAATGACAGAAGCCAACAAGGCATTTGCGCATTTTCCATGCATGCTAGTATTTTTCCATGTGGAAACAGGTCGCGATTGCGGGCGTGTGCGTCATCATTGCGTTTTATTTCCTCCTGCGGCCGTCGTTTGTGAATGGCACGGCGCTCGAGGATGGGACCGCGATCCAGACGCATTTCAGCTTTTGCTACCATCCACTCGGCACGCCGATCCCGCTGCGCACGACGCTGGTTCCGGTAGATAAGAAAGTGCTGCCGATCATGGATCCGGCCTCCCGCGGGAACGACGCATGGTCGTGCAAGTTACGTGAGGGCTATGTCTTTGGTTGGTTTTTACCACGGCGCGAGACGATAGTTGTTGATATTCCAGAGACGTTGTAGGCATTACTCGCACGTGAGGGCACTGTGTGTAATAGTATTCACAGCAATACTCACAGGGGGAGGACATGATAACGACCTTGGTGCTTAGTGCTAGTTTGCTCGCGCTCTTTCTTATGTTTCGGCGAAGTGAGGCGAAACAAAAGCAAAGGGATGTAGAGCGCGAGAAGAATGAACAAGTGCGCCGTCTCACGACGGAAGTTGATCAACTCACCAACACGCTCAATGGCATATACCGAGTAATGCCGCGTCACGAATTCCTTCGGCACCCGACAACGCGGTCGCTCATACTCACGACGATTACGCTACGAGAGCGGCTGATCGTTGAGCGTGGTACACTCGATGGTGAGGAAGAAGAAATTGCGAACCTGTATCGCACACTCAGCATCCCGGAGCCCGATAAGGCTCGGATACACTGAGGCGTAGGAAAATGCAGCGGCCTTCCCTGAACGGGGAGGCCGCTTGTTGCGTGAGGCACTCATTTCCTTAGTCAATGTCGGGACCGCGAACTCCAAACAGTGGCGCATACTCCCGTTCGACAACAAGTGCGTATGCCGCTTGAACTGCGGAGTATCCCTGGCGCAACTCGAGCGATGGTTTATTTGCCTCGAGACGTTTAATCTCCTCTTCGGCAGCGGCTCGAACTTTCTTGCTCCGGTCCCACTTCGCTTTGCCGCGAGCGTGGGCCATGGCGATTTCCCAGGCAAAGACTGGACAGGTCATGGCGGACTCCTTTCTAGATAAAAGTATACCGCGTACCGTGACGTTTCTCCTTGCAATTTCGATAATTTACGCTACATTGTGCAGGCGCCTTTGGCGGTTTTCTTTTTAAATATCTTCATATATGAGTCGCGATTATCCTCTCGAAAAAGTCCGTAACTTCGGCATCGTCGCACCCGTCGTCGCTGCGCTCCCTGAGAACCGAGGGTTCTCAGCGGTCGGCAGCGCTTCGCTCGCCGACCTGCTCTCCGACACGGGAAAACTAGAGTTTTCCCGACCCCTTTCCACCAACATGGGCTTTAACCTTAGCTTTGTAAATTAACTTTATGAGTCGCGACTATCCTCTAGAGAAGGTAAGGAACTTTGGGATCGTAGCCCATGTTGACGCCGGAAAAACGACCACGTCGGAGCGCATTCTCTACTACACTGGCGAATCGCATAAAATCGGCGAGGTGCACGACGGCAACACGGTGACCGACTGGATGGAACAGGAGCGAGAGCGCGGTATCACGATTACGGCCGCGGCCATCACCTGCTTCTGGAACCCATCGTACATGGGCACCGACCTTTCCCAGAAGGTCCGCTTCAACGTCATTGATACCCCGGGACACATCGACTTCACTTCGGAAGTGAAGAGAAGCATGCGCGTCCTCGACGGCGCGGTTGTCGTCTTTGACGGCGTCGCTGGTGTCGAGCCACAATCAGAAACCAACTGGAGATACGCCGAAGAAGCCGAAGTGCCGCGCATCTGCTACATCAACAAGCTCGACCGTACGGGCGCGTCGTTTGAAAAATCATACGCGAGCATCTTGGAGCGTCTTTCCACGAAGGCGTGCCGCCTGCAGATCCCGATCGGCGCAGAAGGGGATTTCGACGGCGTCGTGGACCTGCTCTCAATGAAGGCGTACAAATTCGAAGGCGAAATGGGGAAGCAGGTCATCGCGTATGACATTCCGGCCGAATTGATGGACGACGCGAAGAAGTATCACAACGAGCTGGTTGAGCGCATCGTCGAAAACGACGAAAAGCTCATGACCGAGTACCTCGATGGCAAGGAAATCGCGGCCGATGTCTTGAAGACGAATCTTCGGAAGGCGGTCATCAAGAATGAGATTTTTCCGGTTTTGACTGGAAGCTCGCTCAAGAACAAGGGTGTGCAGCTCGTCCTTGACGCGGTTGTCGACTATCTCCCATCGCCGCTCGACCTTCCGCCGGCTTCCGGCATTAACACTGATACTGGCGCAGAGGAAACACGTCCGGCGCTCGATAATGGCCCGTTTGCAGCACTTGTCTTTAAATTGCAGGTTGACCCGTTTGTGGGCGCTCTCACTTTCTTCCGCGTCTATTCCGGCTCGGTGAAAGCGGGCGACACTGTCTACAACTCTGCGAACAACAAGAAGGAACGTATCGGACGCATCGTCCGCCTCCAGGCGGACAAGCGCGAAGAAGTCACCGAAGTCTACGCGGGCGAAATCGCCGCGTTCGTCGGCATGAAGGAAGTGAAAATCGGCAACACGGTCTGCGACGCCGATCATCCGATCGCGCTCGAATCAATCATTTTCCCACAGCCGGTCATCTCTATGCGCATCGAACCGAAGACGAAGGCCGATCAAGAAAAACTCGGCATCGCACTTTCGCGTCTCTCTGACGAAGATCCAACGTTCCGCGTCACCTCCGACGTGGAGACAGGGGAGACCATCATCTCCGGCATGGGTGAATTGCACCTCGAAATTCTCGTCGATCGTATGAAGCGTGAATTCGGCGTTGACGCGACAACTGGCAAGCCACAGGTCGCATTCCGCGAGACGATTCAGGGCACGGCGGACGTTGAATACAAACACATCAAGCAGACGGGGGGCAGAGGCCAGTATGGTCACGTCAAAATCCGCGTTGCGCCGCTTCAGCCGGTTGATCCGGATAAGAAAGTGAAAGCCAATGTCGACCGCGAAGATCATTTCGAATTCATCAACAACATCAAAGGCGGCGTCATTCCGGCGGAATTTATTACGCCGGTTAGGAAGGGTCTCAAGGAAGCGATGGACCGCGGCGTCTTGGCCGGATTCCCGGTCGTTGATATTTCAGTCGAGCTCTACGACGGCTCCGCGCACGATGTGGACTCATCCGAAATCGCCTTCAAGCTCGCGGCAATCAACGCCATGCAGGATGCGATGAAGGCAGCGAAGCCCGTCCTCCTCGAACCAGTCATGAAGCTCGAAGTCGTCACTCCGGAAAAGTTCCTCGGCGACGTTACGGGCTCCATCAACTCAAAGCGCGGACTTATCGAGAGCATGGGCGAGCGCGGCCAAGCGCGCGTCGTCGTCGCAAAAGTCCCGCTCTCCGAACTCTTCGGCTATACGACCCAGCTCCGGTCGCTCACTGAGGGAAGAGCTGTTCCAAACTTGGAATTTTCTCACTACGCTATTGTCCCCAGGAACGTGGCGGATGAAGTCATTGCCTCGCGCAAGTAGTCTACTATTCGGTGTATGAACCGAGGATTTGCCAGCTTAGGACTCGTACTCGCCATCGTTGTCATCCTTGCCGCAGGTGGGGGATATTGGTACGTGACGCAGCAGGCGACGTCTTCAGTTACCGTGCCGACTTTGCAGGAGTTTGCGGATTTGACGAAAGGTACTCAAGAAAGAGAAGTGGAGAAACCAGCTGCAACTCAAGCTGCCGTCTATGCAGGCGCGATAGGGGATGGCAATATCGCTTCCGATGGGAGTGTGTCTTGGAATATCCCACTGGCGATTTCAACCGGAACGCTCGCGCCGGGGACCTACAAGATCACCGCGCAGTTACAGGCGGAGCCCAAAGACCGGTCTCTCTTATGCGACCCGGTCGCGTCGCAAGGCAGACAAGATTGCGTTCCTACTGGCGCTGTTTCTGCGGCAATAATGCGTGCTGCGGAAATCACAGGAGAAAGCGGTTGGTTTACGATTTCGCCCATCACTATCTCTGCTGATTCGGGGCACGTAGTGACTATCCGTGTCGGGGAAACCACAAGCCTTGTTGCTGCGCACGAAACGTTAAAGCTCACTGAGTTCGGGACAGACACGAATGGCGCATACGTGGACGTTACAACTACTAATGCATCGCGAAAGGTGTATAAGGGGGTTGGCAAACAATTTATTTCTCGTCCGTTGCGTATGACATAACGCTTGTGGACGTGTCGAACGGCTCAGCAACACTCCGCATAGTCGAAACACATCCATTCTAAAAGCGAGACGAAGTGATCACGAGCCGCAAATAATCCAAAAACCATATCCCCACCGCGGCAGCCCAGAAGGGTGGCTGCGTGACATACTTGGAGATATGCGTACCAAAATAATCTATGCCGCAATCGGCATCTTATTGCTTTCGCCGTTCGCGGCGTCAGCACAGTCTGTCTATCTCTCATTCGAGGCGCGCCAGCAGCTTCTTGTGTTCGCGCAGCAACTTGTACAAATCCTGAATGAACTTTCAATTGCGCGTTCATACGGGGCCGCGTATCAAAGTAGTGCGGAATTTGCGCAAAAGGGGCTGCAGTGGGTGAATCAAATCTCTCTGATTCAACAAAGCGTCTCAGTACTACTTACGTCCGCACCGACTCCTACGAACTCCTATCAGTCGGGCACGTGCCCGAGCCTCTATCGTGACCTTGTGCCTGGTATCGTCGGCAGCGATGTCGGTGAACTCCAGCGGTTCCTAGCGAACGATACTGCCGCTCGATATTTGGGACAGGTGCATAATTTGTATGATCCGGCAACAGTCGCTGCCATGCAACGTTTCCAAGCAGCATACGGCATCGTAAACGCTGGTTCACCGCAAACCACCGGTTTTGGCCGCACGGGCCCTGCAACGCGCGCAATGATCGCAACGCGGTGTACCTCGTTTCCTACGACGCCAACTGTCGGATACAGCTCAGGCACCATGACGGTTGCAACCAACGGACATCCGACGAATACAGCATCGTTTACCATACGGACAATCCCGAATAGCACATGTGCGCCGTCTCACTTCACCCTGTCTTTTGGAGATGGGAGTGAACAACCGGTTTCGTTCTCAGCGTCGTGTACGTCGCAATCGCAGACGATCATCCACACATATCCGCAGGGCGGCACCTATGTCGCGCGACTCTCAAGTGGTTCGTTCCAGAGTACCGTCTCAGTCAACCTGAATAGCTCGGACTCTTGGTTGAGCATGATTGCAAAAACGGGTGACATCGCGAACGAAGCTGATGTGGAATTAGTATTCAATGCCGGATCAAGTTGTAGGGGACAAACGTACACCGTGCGATGGGATGATGGCTCGGAGAATACGATTTCGTTTTCAGACAGCTGTGGGGCACAGACGAGACAGTACTCGCATAGTTATTCAGGAGGTGGTACGTATACCATCCGTGCTGTTGGTCCAGATGGTCGCTCGAGCTCGCTCAACTTCCAAGCAACTGTGCAGTCGAATCCACAGTCAAACCTTATCTTTCGTGGTGATGGTACACACGGAGCAAAAACGTTCGCAAATTCAGGAACGGGATCGTACATCACTACTGCGTATGGCAATGCGATGATCTCCACAACGCAGTCGAAATTTGGCGGTGCGTCGCTCAGTTTCGATGGTGCGTCAAGCTACATTACGATTCCTGACAGCAATGACTGGAACATGGACGGGAATTTTACGGTCGACTTCTGGCTCTATGTAAATGCGGGTGCGCCGACGGCGAACTTCTTCGGTCAGCAGCCTGATTCGGGTTCATTCTCGTCACCATTCCTCATTCAGTACGAGCAGGCTACCTCACGCATCAACTCATTCATTAGCAAAGATTGTGTGTCATGGGACGGCGTGCTCTCGTCCGGAACAATCGCCGCAAACTCATGGACTCATGTCGCGCTCGTGCGTAGCGGGTCAAGTGTGACGCAGTACATCAATGGTGTGGCGGCAGGGAGCAAGACCGTTTCCGGTTCACTCTGTGATAGTCCGAATCCATTGCGCCTTGGCGGTATTCCGAGTTACTATTTGAACGGATACCTCGACGACGTGCGCATCACGAAGGGTGCCGCGCTCTGGACAGGCACATTTACGCCGCCGTCAACCACTGCTGGAGCAACGCCTGCACTTACGCTGAAGATCAACGGGCAAGAGGGAACTGCATATGCCGCTCACAATAGCAGCTTCACGCTTGAGTGGAGTTCGTCCAATGTCTCCTCGTGCTCCTCTTCAACCTTCGGGTACGACGATAACCCGCAGCCGTGGACAACTGGTGTCAATACCGCACAGACATACACCGGCTCTCTTACGACAAACTCGCTCTTCTACAAACTTTCGTGTACGGGGACGAATGGAGAGCAGGTCTCGAAGACGGTAAGGCTGATACGGCAATAATATTGGTTGCTAGTGCCTAATGCACAATCCCCACTGTGGCGGACTTCTCGTGTGGTTGTGTGGCATTATGTGGGTATGAATAAACTCATCGCCGCATTCGGCATTACGTTACTCGTATTACCAGCTGCAGCCTTCGCCGCGTTTGATGTGAATCTCAAGCAGGGAGACAAGGGAACGGCTGTCGTGGAATTGCAGAATTTTCTCATAGCGAATAACTACCTTGCTGCAGGAAATTCGACCGGCTACTTCGGCGCGCTCACGTTTGCGGGCGTGAAAGCATTCCAGGCGGCGAAAGGAATCCAACCCGTTTCCGGGTTCTTCGGTCCGCTTACGCGCGCAGTCGCGAAAGGGATCGGCACGGGCTGCGACGGATGCATGCCGTCGCCGATGGATACAACAACGCAGATTTCTCTCCTTCTGCAGCAACTGCAGGCGCTCCAAGCGCAGATCGCCCAATTGAAGGCAGGCTCAATTTCTACCGTTTCTTCCACATTCTCGGTGACTCCAACCTCTGGCACAGCGCCACTTACGGTTACCGCGAACTTCGAGAAGAATTCTTCGTGCGGTGCCTATTCTGTCACGTGGGGAGACGGCACGAGCAGCATTTCGGACGCAGTGCCACCCGACACGGCTTGTTTGGCAGCGTTTTTCCCGGTATCACTCACACATACGTACTCAACTCCGGGCACCTACACAGTGACATTTGACACTCCATCCACCGAGCCAGTGGGCCGTACTGTCACCGTAGCTGCCGCAGCTACCAATCCCTCGTTTTCCGCTTCACCGATATCAGGTGCTGCGCCGCTCACGGTCTGGTTCAACACGAGCCTACGGTCAAGTAGTGCGGATAAAAACCTGTATTCCATCGATTTTGGCGATGGGCGCGGCATCTCGACACTCTCCATAATATCAGCATGCATTGCAGTTGCTGGAGTCGTGTGCGATCCGGTATTGGGCGGCTATCACCAATACAGTGCAAATGGTACGTACACGGCAAGGCTCCTTAAGAGTGGTCCGTCCCATATCTGTCAAGCGTCTACGGACGTCGCATGCGGTGATCCAATTGCAAGCGCGACAATCACCGTCACTGGGACCACGACATCGTCCCCGCTCATCTACACCGACAAGACTTCGTACAATGCGGGGGAGACCATCAAGGTGACGTGGAACAATCCTGCTACGCCCGGCACGAAGGACTGGATCGGCATGGTGAAGTCGGGTCAGAATTGGTTCTCGACGCCGAATGTGGGTGAAGGAAAGTCGTATGCGTGGATTGCGGGTGTCTCCGGCGGCTATACGAATCTGGTTGCGCCAGCAGCATCCGGAAACTATCAGATCGTCTACTTCAATAACACGGCAGATGGTGCGGTGAATTCCAGCACCGAGATGTCGCGCACATCGGCATTCATAAACTACGGGACTCTGATTGAAGTGAATTAGGCGCTCTCGCATATCCACACCTCAGCCGCACACACAGAATCAGCCGTGCGACCGCGTGGCATCATACCTATATGCTCAAGCGACTGGTGGTTGTTATGTTTCTCTTTGCGCCAGTTGCTGCTTCCGCATTGACTGCTGAGGAGATTCGCACACAAATTGAAGTATTACTTGCACAAATTACTGCGCTTCAAGTGCAGCTTCAGGCCACGCAGACATCAAACACAGGTACAGGAGCATATTGCCCGACAATTACTCGCACACTTCAAAGAGGGAATCGTGACACAACCAATGGCGAAGTTACCGAACTTCAAAAATTTCTCGTCGGGTACTTCAACATCAACCCGTCAGAAATCATGACCGGATACTTTGGTTCAATAACTGAAGGGCGTGTGCGTCAGTTCCAAGCTGAACAAGGCATTACTCAGACAGGGGCGGTCGGTCCACTTACTCGTGCTGCACTACAGCGTGCGTGCGGCACTTCTTCAAATGCCACTCAAGCGACCACAAACACGACCAACACCACCGGTAACTCGTGCGTTTTCAACAGCCACACTGTTACGCACGGCTCTGCAGTCACCGCGTACCAAAACCCCTCTGTCACCGGGACATCTCTCTGTCGCAGCGAAGCACGCACGTGCTTCAACGGCGTCCTCCAGGGTTCGTACCTCTACTCATCGTGCACGAGCGAACCGACCGTGAACCTCTCCTGTAGTTTTGGGTCTCAAAGTATTGCACATGGCTCAGTGGTTGTCGCATACACAGCTTCGTCTGTCGCTGCAGGTCAAACGTGCATCTCACAACTCCGTACGTGCAGTAACGGAACACTCTCGGGAACCTATCAGTATGCTTCATGTGAAGTTGGAACAGCCGCGTACTCGCAAGGAAGTTACTATTCACAAGCCTCGTATTATTCGCAAGGAAGTTATTCATCGCAACCGTCAATCACCGTGACGTCGCCCACAACAGGAGCAGTGTTGACTCGAGGTTCGACGATAACGATCACGTGGCAATCGCAAAATGCACCGGCGGATGCAACTGTGTGGATCGAATTCAGGCAGAATCCGCGGTTTTGGGACCCGACGGTGGTCACCTTGAGTGGTCCAGCATCCGGATCCATGACGTTCACTGTCCCCACGGTTGCGCACGCGACATCGTACAACCAGATGTATTTCGCGCTCAAGAGTGGATACCAGTACCTGCAACCGTACGCCCAGGTAACAGTTCCAGTAAGTGTGCAGTAAGCAGTATTCTCTCCTACGTGTGTGCAGTGTATCCCCACTACAACCATACTTTCGTGTGGACGCATGGCATGATGGAGTGATGATAAAACGCATTGCAGTTGGTTTACTCCTATTGACGCCGCTTGCAACTTCGGCGCTTACCGAGCAGGAGATCCGCACACAGATTGAAGCGCTCCTGCAGCAGATTCAGGCGCTGCAAGTGCAACTCCAGACGCAGACAACAAACACAAGCACGGGAATGTACTGCCCGACGATTACTCGCACGCTCCAACGAGGAGATCGTGATGGAACAACGAACGGGGAAGTGATGGAGCTTCAGAAATTTCTTGCCGGGTATTACAGTATTGAACCATCCACCATCATCACTGGGTATTTTGGTTCTATCACCGAAGGTCGAGTGCGTCAATTTCAAGCTGAAAAAGGAATTACACAAACCGGTGCCGTGGGCCCGCTCACGCGAGCCGCGCTGCAGGCTGCATGTGGGACAAACACCGTCCAAACAACCACTGCATACACGACCACTACTGGCAATTCGTGCATATTTAATGGCCAAACACTGTTACACGGAAGTGCGGTTACGGCATATCAGAGTCCTAATGTATCTGGGATGTCTCTCTGCCGCAGCGAAGCACGCACGTGCTTCAACGGAGTCCTCCAGGGTTCGTACCTATACGCGTCGTGCATGAGCGAGCCCATCGTAAACCTCTCCTGTAGTTTTGGTTCTCAAACCGTTGCACATGGATCTGTTGTGATTGGATACTCCGCCGCCACAGTTCCCGTGGGTCAAACGTGCGTCTCGCAACTGCGCACGTGCACGAATGGGACGTTGTCTGGATCGTATCAACACAGTTCTTGTTCGGTTTCAGAGACAACAAACACCACTTCCACCAACACGAATACAGTTTCAAGTTCGAGTGGCGCTACATGTAGCCTCGACGGTGCGACGGTACCGCACGGGAAATCGCGGTACTTCTATCGCGATGCCTACAACAATCCGCCAAGCGGTGGATGGACTGATGGCCAGTGTTCAACAATCGGTCAAGTGCGTGCCTGTACGAATGGGACACTCTCAGGCGATGCTATATATGCAAAGAACACCTGCGGCAACTGGAGCAGTTCGCTCGCGGTAGCGCCACCGAGCGGATTTGCCCCGCTCAAAGTCACCTTAACGGTTCCTCATACGCCAAATACCGGTGGCGTTTTCCCTACGATCAATTTTGGCGACGGGCAGAGCTACACGCCGACAGGGGATTCGTCAAACCCGCGCTACTACGTCGAGCATACGTACAATTTGGCAGGGACGTACACAGTCACGACAAGCGGCGGCTTCTCGTACGATCCGCACCAGACGATCACGGTCACGGTGGAATAGCGCTGTGTGGATTAGGCGCTGCCCCGTTCCGAAGCGCGGTACACTGTGCAGATGACCTTGCACCAGAAGGGATTGGTGTTCGCTTTTGCAGTCTTCGGCGCATTCTTTTTCCTGGCGCAATTCGCACATGCGCAATCGTGCTCGATATCGGTGTCACCGCAGGTCGGTGCAAACGGCCAGGCGCGCACCCTATATTGGTCATACTCCGGTGCAGCGGATATGTACATTGACGGTGTCGGATGGGTTTCGGGTACCGGCAGCTACCAGACTGATTTCAGTAATTTCTATTTCTGCAACTACTTTGGCGGGTGCTACCCTCGCTCGGGAGCGTTTACCGTCTATCCAGGCACGCAAACGTATTCGGGCTATTCGATGTATCCAGGGAATGGTTCCGGTTTGTGTGGCCTGCAAAGTTGTTCTGTCCCGCCATCATATACCTATTGTTCGTACACGGTGTACGGATACAATCCCGCCTCCTGCACAGTCTCCCTCACCCCCAACCCCAAATCATACGCAGGCAGCGCCACCCTCTCCTGGTCTTCCTCCAACGCCCACTACTGGGTATACATCAATAATGTGGGATACGTGGGAGGCTCGGGCTCCACATCCGTATCACCAACCTCCTCGACCGACTACTCCTGCTACGCACACGGATACGGGGGGAGCGATGGCTGGCACGCATACACACTCTCGGTGAATCCACCAGCCACGTGCTCGCTCCCATGGGGAGGCACTCTTGCTCATGGTTCGTCTGTCACCGCATACCAAGCAAGTACGGTGCCATATGGCTCATCCTGTGTCTCAGAGAGTCGCTCGTGCTCGAATGGCTCACTGTCAGGTTCATACACATACGCCTCCTGCAGTGTCGACAACCCAGCACCAATCTGTGCCGTCTCAGTGTCACCAACCTCAGTCACACAAGGAAACTCCTCAACACTGACCTGGAGCTCTTCCAACGCCACCTCCTGCACCGGTACCAACTTCTCCACGGGAGGCGCGACTTCAGGGAGTACGTCAGTGTCACCATCGTCAGCAACCACGTACACCGCCTCCTGTACGGGGGCAGGAGGAACAGCGCAGTGTACGGGGACGGGAGCGGGTGGTGTGGGGGCGGCGCTCGGTGTTTCGTGTACCGCTGCGTACACCTGCACCGGAGAGGACGAAGACATCATCACGTATACCGATGCCTCGTGTGATACCTCGACCGTCACCACGTGTGTTGCACCCCAATTCTGCTCCCCTGGCTCTGCAACCTGTCTGTACAATGCCATTTCCGGCAACATCACTGCGTCTCCTCGCTTAGTCTCTGCGGGGAAGCGTGCCACTATCTCCTGGAGTGTGGACAATGCCGTTTCGTGTACCGTGTCGGGGAATGGTGACACGTGGAGTGGTACGAGTGGTACACAGTCTTCGAGTCCCATCACCGAAGTCACCCGCTACACCCTCACATGTGACGATGCTGATCCTGATACCGACCAAGACGACTTTGATGATTCCGTGTTGGTGATACGGGTGCCGGGGTGGGTGGAGTTTTAATAACAATATTATTATGAAAAAATCAACAGCTTCTTCTGCTCCGATTATAGTTTTGTTCTTGCTCTTGGCCTTTATCGCCATCGTGCACCTTGTTTCAACACTGCGACACATTGCAACGCCCTCACCCACTGGCGAACCTGTCTCTTTTGGAGCACAGATCCGCGCGGGCGACGCACCAATGCCTGAATTTTCCACAAGCACCAAAGACAAACTTGCCGCAAGTAGCGGATTCCAGCATCTTGTTTCGTACACAGACACTGGATTTGAGCCAGACACATTGACAGTTGAAGACGGAGAAACGGTCCGGTTTACTAACAACTCCTCCGACGACATCTGGATAGCCTCCGACAGCTCGAGCGAAGTGATCTATCCTCGCACAAAAGTCATGTGTGGATCGTCTGACTTGGACACCTGCGACCCATTCCCTCCGCAAGATTTCTGGGAATTTACATTTACCATGCGTGGCACCTGGGGAATTGTGAACAACCTCGACAAGACGAAAAAGATGACGGTGATCCTTGAGTAGCTAGCCGACAATCTGCCACTTGCCCGTTGCGAGAAGCGCTTCGGCTTTCTTGTATTTCATTTCTTGTGTTTCGGTGCCGTTGGTGATGGTGACCTTGTCGTTGCGGCCGTATTTTTTGGCACCCTGCGAACCGGTTGTGGTAATAGAGCGGGCGGCCGCACGCACAGCGTCGCTCTCCTTGGTGCGCAGCGACTGCTGAAGCCCTGCGACCGATTGTGGCAATGTATGTGCAATATGCGCTGCATATGCCGCTTCCATTTGTTGGAACATGCGGAGGCCTTCTTTTTTGTATTCAACAAGCGGGTCACGTTGACCGATGGCGCGCAGATTCACGCTAGAGCGAAGATATTCCATTGCCTCGAGGTGTTCAACCCACAGCATGTCGATCGTTTGCAGGAAGAAGCGCCGCGTCTGTGGATAGAATCCGTCACCTAGCGCTGTCTGCGCAGACAATACAGCATCCGCAAGACCGCTTTCAGGTTCTAAGGTGATAAGACGCGCAAGCTCAGTGTCGATCGCCTCGTTCGAACCGGTAAGCAGTGCGCGACGGCGCGCATAAATACTCTTGCGCTGTACATTCAAAACATCGTCGTAAGCAAGTACGTGCTTGCGAGCATCGAAATTCAATTCTTCAATCTTGGTCTGCGCACGCTCGAGTGACTTAGAGATCATAGAATTGTAAATCGGTTCGTCTTCGGGAATGCGGAATGTACCCATGACGCGCTTGATCACGTCGGATGCAAAAATGCGCATGAGAGAGTCGCCGAGAGAAACATAAAACTGCGTTTCCCCCGGATCTCCTTGACGTCCGGCGCGGCCACGCAACTGGTTGTCGATGCGACGCGCTTCGTGACGTTCGGTACCAAGCACGTAGAGCCCGCCGAGATTCTTCACCTCTTCGTACTGCCCCGGTGTCGCCGGATTACCCCCAAGTTTGATGTCGACACCTCGGCCGGCCATGTTGGTGGCGATCGTCACGGAGCTCTTTCTGCCCGCCTGTGCGATAATTTCGCCTTCGCGTTCATGGTTCTTTGCATTCAAAAGCTCATGAGGAATCGCTTCTTGGCGGAAATACGCCGAAAGCACTTCGTTTTTCTCCACAGATGCAGTACCCACCAAAACCGGTTGACCTTTTGTGTACAGATCTTTCACCCGCTTCGCGATTGCACGCATTTTCCCTTCGTCTGTCTGGTACATCAAGTCGTCATGATCGATACGCTGGATAGCTTTGTTTGTCGGAATGCTTACGACCGTAAGGCCGTACACTTTGTAGAATTCTTCGCTTGAAGTTGCGGCAGTACCCGTCATACCACCAAGTTTCTGATACAGGCGAAAGTAGTTTTGATACGTGATCGATGCGAACGTGCGTGATTCTTTCTGCATGGCGACACCTTCTTTTGCTTCGATGGCTTGATGCAGGCCGTCGCTCCAACGACGCCCCGGCTGCATACGGCCCGTAAATTCGTCGACAATCACAACCTGACCGTCGCGGACGACATACTCCTTGTCCCGATGAAAAAGCGCTTTGGCGCGCACGGCGGTTTCCAAGTGATGTACATACTTGATGCCTGCATCGGTGTAAATTGAACCGACACCGAGTGCCGCTTCGGCCTTTTCAATTCCGGCATCCGTCAGCGCTATCTGTTTGCGTTTCTCGTCGATGGCGTAGTCTTCCTCCTCATTCAGTGTATTTGCGATGCCAGAAAATTTCTCGTATAAATTCTCCGCATCAGCAACCGGCGCCGAGACAATAAGTGGTGTCCGTGCCTCGTCGATGAGAATCGAGTCGATTTCATCGACAATTGCAAAGTAATGCGCTCTCTGGCGCAGACGGCCAGATTCGTATTCCAAATTATCGCGGAGGTAGTCAAAACCAAATTCACTGTTCGTGCCATACGTAATATCGGCAGCGTAGCTCTCCGCACGCGTACATGGGCGCAAAAATTCATGCACCACGTGGAAACTCCCCGTCTCATCCCGCGTCACATCAAGCTTCTGATCTTCTTCTTTTTGCGCATTGGAATTTGAATCTTCTTTGGAATTTTGTTTGGAAATTGCAAATTGAGGATTGAAAATTCCACCGGCCGCTTCATTCCCGTGCGCTGGATCATACACAAAACTCTGCTCCTGATTCAAAACTCCGGTGGTCATACCAAGCAGGTGGTAGATCTGCCCCATCCACACCGCGTCGCGTCGCGAAAGGTAGTCGTTGACCGTGATGACATGCACGCCGTTTCCTGAGAGTGCATTAAGGTACGCGGGGAGCGTCGCAACAAGTGTTTTACCTTCGCCAGTTCGCATTTCAGCAATACCCCCTTGGTGCAAGACGGCACCGCCAATGAGCTGCACGTCAAAATGGCGCTGACCAAGCGTGCGGCGCGAGGCTTCGCGGACTGCCGCAAATGCCTCAGGCATCAGGTCGTCGAGCGCCTCTCCTCCTTTGAGACGTTCTTTAAACTCGCTGGTCTTCACCTTCAGCGCCTCATCAGAGAGCGCTGCAAACGAATCTTCGAGCTCGTTAACGCGCGCAACAATAGGCTCCGCTTTTTGTAAGACAGCACTTGATCCATCGCCAAATAGCCTATTGAATAATGACATATATCGGGGCATCGTACCGCAAATCAGCGTAAAATGCGATCTCTTTTAAACGCTGAAACCCCTCCTTGCGGAGGGGTTTCGAGGAAAGCTAACTCAAAGCTCGTGCACACGCGAAGCGCGTGACGAGCTATGAATTACTGGCGCTTCGAGCGCTTTGCCTTCTTCTTTGCCTTTTTCTTTTTGGCCATAGGATTGTGATAGTTTTTCCCTAGGGACTAACAATCGACCCGCACGCGTAAAAAATATTTAATGCGCATGCGTTTTCTGAATTATTACATTCATTCGTGAAAATAAATTTTATTTCTAACAAATGTGTGGATAAGTCATGATCGTGATGATTGCGAATTTTCAATTTAAAATTTGTAATTTGCAAACAATTTTTAAATATGTGAGTTACATTTTTTGCAAATTGATATTTGCAAATTGAAAATTTAATTTCAAGGACCCAATGAGGAAGGCGGGTGAAAAAGTGTGGTGCACTTTCGCAAGGGCGCAGGGCCGGGACCGAGCCGGGGTCGCGCAACTTTTCAGCAGAAAAGTATGTGTGACCGAAGCACTGTCCCCTCTCACTTCCAAATAGAAAAAGACCCATTGTGGAAGGCGGGTGCGAGCACGCAAAGGCTCCGCTTTGAGAACCCTCGGTTCTCAATTCTTTCCGACACGGGGAAACTACAGTTTCCCCGACCCCCTTCGTACTTTGGAGCTCGCACCGCCCGTGTGTCTTTTTTCCTGCGTAAAAAAGACCCATTGTGGAAGGCGGGTGCGAGCTCCAAAGTGAAAGTCAATGTGAGTGCCGCCGCCCTCCACAACAAGTCCTTATCCATCCACCATAGCACATCAACCTTTTGAGTGAAATATTAAACGCAAAACCCCGCCGAAGGCGGGATCGTGCGGACTTTCGTTTGTGCGTCACATCTTTTGAGTGACACTCACCTCAGGAGTATATGGCAATTTCGCAACAAATGCAACGCTATTGCACATTTCCTGCCCGTACTTGAGCGATGAGCTGATCGATTTGTGCCGCAGATTCAGGCAGCGCGCGCTTTGCGTCCTCCAACACCTGGATCGATTTGCTGCGATTCCCTGCTGAATAGTAGGCACCAGCAAGCGTAATACGTGCCTGCAGGTTTTGCGGGTTCAATTCGATATACTTCGTCCAAATTGTGGCAATTTTGTCGTACTGATTGCGCGAGGCATATGCAGACGCGACGCGTGCGTCAGCTGCTTCACCGTTTTCAATGAGCGGTGCCAGTAGAGCGTCTACCTCTGCATCTTTGCCCGTACGAATAAGAGCCGCTGCATAGTACAAACGTGCTCCTGAGTATGCGGGAGCAAGATCGTATGCCTGTTTGAAGTACGCAAGTCCCTCATCGTTCGCGCCACGAGCGAGTGCGTTGAGGCCCAGTTCAAAAATGATCGATTGCTTGTTGGGGGACGCCGCATGCGCGCGATCCAGCCACTTCTCCCCTTCGTCTAGTGCTCCTGCATGGTCGAACATAATGCCGAGGAAAAACGGGAACCGGGCATACTGTGGCACGTCATTCGCCTGCTTCGACATTTCATCTGCAGCTGCAGCAATAAACTGTTGCTTCACCTCTACCGGGACGTTTTCCGCACTAGCAATAGAGATGCCCGCCTGTGTAAGTTGTTCGCGCACTTCTTGCATCCCCGCACTGTTGTACTCAATTGCTTCTTTAAAGTACGTTAGGTTTTGCGCGGGTCCACCCGTTTGCGGAGTAATGGCACGTATGAGCGTACGATTCTGCGCGATTGCGTCAGCATTCACAAACCACGCGATACCCCAGGTTGAAAGAATGGTTACAACCGCAATGCCAGGAAGTACGCTGCGCGGCAATGAACGCGACGCCACAAGTGCCGGTGCATCGGCATATGCGCGCGAAGCGATATAGGCGAGTATCGCCACGAACAAGAGATAGCTTGTAATGTTATCGAACGTAAACAGGAGGTAAAAGAAATATCCCGCAAGAAGTCCGGTCAACATGGCCCGCTCATAGGGTTCAAACGCACCACTTCGCCAGACCGCAAGAAGTGCAAAGAAGTAGAGTGAAAGATACGCAAGAAGTCCCAAGATGCCACCCGCTATAAGCCAGTCCATCACAATGTTGTGCGTGCGGTCGAACCATGGTTCCTGCGCGTACATGTTTGGGTTGTAGTACTTGTCGAAGACAGCGGCATAATTCTCTTGCCCCCAACCAAGAATGGGTCGCTCTTTAAACCCTTCCCATGCCATGCCAACGTTCATAAAGCGTGAGATAATCGTTGTTTCTGATGTGGAAATTGTTGCCAGACGCGAGAGCGGTTCGATAGAACGCACAAACGCTGTATCGCGCGCAAGCCAGAATACCCCTGCAACTACGATAAGTACCGCGACACCAACACCTGCGCGCCACGCTATGCGCGAACGCGGTGCAAGCACTACCAAAATGAGTGCAGAGAGCATTGCGCCCCCGATAAGACCAAGAATGGCACCGCGTGTTGCAGTATAAAAGAGAATGAACGTATTGAGCGCTATTGAGCCACCATACAACACTACCCACGGTGCACGATTCCCCACTCCTTTTTCAACCCACGTTTTGACCAAAAGAAGCGCCGCGATAAACACATGGAAGTACATGTAAATAGCCAAGTACGTCGCGTTACCGAGGCGCGAATCGAGGCGTACGCCACCTTGGTTAATGACAGTCCACCCCGCAAGCTGGAAGAGTCCGTAGACCGCCACAAGTGTCGAAACTGCAAGCGACGTGTGCCAGAAAGCTCTCCAGAGCCGCTCCGTCGTTAGCATCGAGCTCATGATTACGAAGTACACCAAAAGGTGCGCAAGCGTCACCCACCCCTCCATGCGCTCGTAGTTGCTCCAGAAGCTCTTGAACGGATACACGCCAAATATGTCAGCAATACCGATGATCACCACAAGCGCCGCAAACGCCCACAAGAGCCAGCTCCGCTTTGGTCGGTATACCGGATTCACGATTGCAAGCGCCAAGTACCCGCCCGCCATAATCTCAACAATGATGCGGAACGCGAAGTTCTTGCCCGTAATAAAGGGGAAAAAGAGCTGCCGTGAGACGTAGAGGACAATGAGGGGAAGGATAAAAATACCTGTAAGGACGACGTACCGAAGCATCCTCTCGAGTGTCATAAAAAGAAACTATAGCATGCGTGAATTCGGTGTCGATTCACGAGGACTTGTATAAAATAATCGTTCTTCGGCACCGCTACCCGCGGCTGGGCCAAGTAGCCAGCACTACCCCCAAGTCCAAGTCGTCCCCAGCCAAGAGACCCCTCCCCAGGGGCCTCTTTCTTTAATAGCCTGTTTAGTACCATGGTCTCATATAGGATATTAGGTTGAGTTCAGACTTGAAACTGCATTCGCAATTTTTTATCTTCACCAATGAAGTTGGCAATAACTAAACGAACTTCATTTTCTGTGAAGTTAAAAAACTTTCTCAATAACAACACCTGACTTTCACAATCAAACGGATAAATCCAGACACTTTTTTGCAACATTACGGCTCCCAAACGCCGAATAAAAGATCGAAACTCATTCCGCTTGGTTCGATCGTCCGATGGAATGTCAAAAAGAATGATCCGCCACTGACGGTCCCATGTTTTCGGTCTCTCAATAGGCTTAAGGAAACCTCTCATTTCTAAATAGTGAGATATGCGCTTTCGACCTTTCGCCGTAAGTCTAATATTCATTGTCTTCCCCTGACAACACGCGAAACATACCCATGATGCAGTAAGTATTGGAAAGAATTCTGTATTTTCTGACGAGTTTTTACATCACTTGCATTGAAAGCATACCCGACCGCTGCAAGAACTGCCAATAACGTTGGCGCTACAGATAGTGTTGCAACCAGCCCGCCACCAATTAGAAGGAATTCCATCATTCCTCGAGGAGTGTCGTCAAATAAATATCCCCGCTTATTATCTTTATGTACCATGGTACCAAATAGGATATTAGCTGTTTTCTATGGACTTATGAAATTTTCGCCATAAACCTAGGTGCGACTTGTCTGAGAGCCTTGTTGGCGAGAGTGCCCAGTCCCCAGGCGACGAGTCCAACCAAGAGCGGTATATAGAGGTGAAAAGGATCTATGAAAACTTCAAAAAGAATTGCAGGTGTTAGAGAAATTATTATCCACCACCACTTCCTTTTACCACTAACTCCGTGTAACGAAAAAGTAACTAATGCGACTAGGGCTAATGGTAAACCTACCATCCACTGCGCAGCATCAGCCGGAATAAAACTTCCTCCCAGACTTTCCGTAGTAAATAAAACGTAAATGTACCCAAAGTACACAGCAAGAAAGTACGAGAAAAAGTACGAGAAAATAATTAAAACTGTGCGAACTGTTGAGAGACTCATAATTTAATTATTTATTAGCCACTGAATATCCTCTTTTAATAATTGGTACCCTTGTTCGTTTAATCCTTTTCCGCGATATTTATCTAGCGTCTTTAGGATATCCTGTGCCGTTTTTTTGTCGAAGTAGATTTCCACTTTTGTCACTTTCTCCGTAACCTTCTTAGTCGCGGGTTTTCCATTCTTTCCTGTGATAACAATGGTCTTAGTAACACTCGTCACCGTCGTCTTTTTCTTAAAACAGGCGTCAAATTTCTTCGTTAAGTCGTCGTAGATCTTTTTCGTCATCCACGAAAGAGACAGTGCTCGAGACATGTCGTCCCTCGTGCTCGTCGCGTTTGCGATAACTTTAAACGTTTTTGAGGCAGTGGACGTATTGTTGACGTTGTCTTTCGCTTCAGTTATCAGTGCATGATTGCCAAGTGATTGGAAAAACAAATCCATTGAACCAACATTGGGGACCACTATATCGTCGAGTTTAGTCTCAAGAAAATATAAACCAGAACCGGGATCCTCGGCGCTAACCTCAATAGGCAATATTTCGGATCGTAGGTACACCTCTTTGTCTGGCGCGTTTATAGAAATGACCGGTGGTTCTGTATCAGATGGTTGTATCTCGATCTCCTGCGGGCTTTCATTACTTATCGGAACAACAAATTCCGTCGTTAGTCCGGGTATTGTATTTCCGGTAAATGATGCGGTAGTTGTCGTGGCTTCGCTGATATAGTTCGTTTCAATAGTGAATTCACCGTTTCCTGTACCTTCTGTAATTACTTTGTATTCCCCGTCCAATGGATTAAGAATGGTTATGAATTCTGTATCAGTGTTGAAGCCAGTGTAAAAGGCACTCGTGATCTCATTTACACTCTGTCCATTTTTCTTTCCGACTTTCTTGCCATCTGGCGCAATTACAAGCAGATCTGCAGGTGAAAAAATCTGAAAAAGGATAATTTTTAAATTAGGGAAATTCCAATTATCCACCACATCAGTCGTGGTGGCCCCGACGAGAGTCTGATACACATCAGCCGAAGCACTATCCGGTAATGATTGATGGACTGACGAAATTGAGGTCAAATTTTTATTAATAAAGGATGCACTTGGAATTGGTACAGTCTTATCACCAGTCCCACGAATTAGCCCATGATTGCCAAAAAAATCATAGAACCCATCTGGATATCCATGCTCCCACAAAGGAATATATGCTTGCGTGTCAACGACTTGAATAGCGGTTATTGTCTCCGCAATGTTCGTATTGCCAATAATATTGTAAATCTCTACTCCCGAGTTCAACAATGAATCAGCATCCATGTTGAGTTTTTCAAGAAATAAATTCTGTGGATAATTGCTTGGATACGAACGCAGTTGTACTCTATCAAAAATGTAGTCATAAGTGGGGAGGAGTTCTCGAATCGAATCTATTGACTCTGTGTGAATATATGCGAAGAGACTCGGGTACCCTTTCTCATACGCCTCATGTTCTAGAAATTTCTCGGAAAACTCTTCAAAAAGATCATTCGCTGACGACAATTCCCCTCCCTCCCACATCAGATAGGCCTTTGGGGCGCCGAGGTGGGGTGTGCCTAAGAAGATGAGTTGGTCTACATCTTGTTCGTAAGCGTCAGATTGGATGTATTGTCGTGCCACAAGGCCACCCATGGAGTGAGCAACGAGGTCAACTTTGTCGCACTGGCAAATTTCTTTCACCTCATCAATTTTCTCTTTGAGCAGGAGTGCAGTCTCGATATTCGACTTTCGCCAATTGTAAGGAAACGTGAACAAATCAACGCCTGGCGTATAGTGGTTTACGTCAAGCGTCGCTATAAGGTCATCATATGTGTGCAAAATGGGATCAATCACCCATTCTCCATTGCTATTCTTTTCTGATCCCAGAATACCGGGAATAATGATCACTGGATCAGGATCGTCCGGCTCATCTGGTGGCTCAGTACCCCACTTGAATCGAATAAATCCGTAGTCGCTATGTGGCAACGTCCCCGCTCCTGTACGGAAGAAATTGCGAAAAGTGTTGAATTGTGAACCATTGAAATCACGATACATTGCTACGAACATGTCTTCACCTTGGTGAACCCCTTGCGCCTGCGCCGAAACCAGATCGCCAAACTGGGTTGACGTCGCGCCGAACGCACCAATACCGTGTCCAGTGACAAGTGTTGAGCTACCGACGGTTCCACGATACAAATCTCCAACTCGCGGGCCAAAACTCAATGCGTGCGAAAGATACGTGCACGCGTCCGCTTGCGGAAGATAGTATTGTCCGTCAACAATAGTTTGCGAATCCGGTCCACAAAAGTAACCAACCGACAGGGGGCTTTCTAGCGCATCAGAAATGGCCGGTATTACTAGTCCCGCCACAGCGCACAGCCCCGCCACCGCTTTCTTTCCCATACCAGCAGTATCGCTCCCGCTTGACGCTGGGCAAGATAAACCGCTTGCTAGCTGTGCATAAACTATGTCATGAGGAAGCGAATGAGGCGGCCTCTTACCTTTTGTCTGAAGCGGGTGATATTAAACACAAACTGACGTGGCAAGAAAGTCAGACGAAGTACTGCTTTTTCAAAGAATGTGAGTTGTATGGCGCTACGAACACGTTCGATTTCGGCACGTACGTCGTCCGTCTCTTTTGGAAAGCACCATTGCACGTATTCCCACGCCTCATGCGTGTTGTCGGTTGCATGAATGAGACTCACTTTGTCAGTATCGAATGAGGTGCGGAGTTCCCGTTTTAACGAACGAATCCGCGCATCAGGTGAGGCGTGCATGATATTGAGAAGCGCTGCGCGCGCGACGGTTGTGTCTAAGACCACAAGCGCTATCGCTGGCAGATAGTCGCGCACATTGTTAGTATCGTTCCAGACCCCACCGCGCAAATGTTCGCGTACGTAAGCGACCTCTTCTTCGTTAAAGATCTTCTTGCGAATGAGGGTAAAGCCAGCATGAGAAGTAACTGCTGTCATAATGTCTTCCGCTAAGCCGCTTTGGAGCGCCTTTTGCTTCAAGATAATGACACCGAGACCAACTTCGTTAACGGGAGCAGATGCAAAAAAATACTTCCATACCCACGCGTTCCGGGGTGCAATCTTCGCCAACGTATCGAGCTTCGGCCGCCACCCTTCGGAATGGAGATATTCATCGAGCGCTTCCATGGTGATAGCGACATCGATGCCGTTCTCCGTAGCGAGGCGCGAAATGCACGCAGCATAGTCATTTTGCGGATGCGGATTTACTTCGTTCGGAAACTTTTCGCTTGGAACACCCGCAAAGAAACCCTTGTGATAAAGCGCATGATACGCGAGCGAGAGAAATGCTTCACGCGGCGATGGAATACGTGAGCATGCGGGACCATCAACTGCACTCTCGATGATTTTACGCGCCAGCGGCGGCGGGTAATACGTGATGCTGTTGTGACTTGATCGAGACGGTGTCCACACATCGATGCCAATAGAGCCCGGATGCGATTGTAGATACTCCTTAAGTCGCACTTCATCCTCGTCGGCAACCAAAATATCCAGATCACCGCCATCTCGGAAAAGCTGCGGCAGTTTTTCGTAGAACCGCAGCACAACGTAGCGAATTTTCTCCGCCCGAATGTGTGCGAGAAAGCGCTCAATACCAACACTCTCCGAAAGCGACATGCGCGTATGGAGCGACTGGCGCAATTGATGTTTCAAGACAAGCCACTGCTGTGTTTTTCCCTCCGATGGAAGATCGATAACCCCTTCAATACGTACAAGACCTATGAGCGCACGGCGGATGAGGCCCGGTACACCGATGATCCAACTAAAGCGCGGTACCATGCGCACAAGTACGTAGCGCGCGCTTGGTGGGAAGTCTACAAACAAGACTTTTACGGCAGAACGATCGAGAAAATACACGTCGGCATGTTCTTCGCGCACTTCACCAAGCGTATCAATGCGAAGCGCGGAATCTTCGCCAACTTTTTCGCGCGGCACTCTGTACACACGCATGCGCCCCGCGCGCGGCTTTCGTGCAAAGTCTGGAAGCGCACCTCGATGCCCGTAGAATGCGATGTTGCCGTTTTCGAAATACTGCCGCAGTTCCATACTTACTTCTGCATGTATATGCAGCTCAAACCCACTTTTTGCGAGAGTGTGTATCCGTGATCCCGCAAAAATGTATAAATCTCGCTCCTCTGTGGGTTGACACTATCGAATGCATCGTCTTCAACGCAGATAACGCGTATCGTTGTGAGCTCCCAATCAATTGATCGAAGCACATCGAGTCCGAGACCTTCAACGTCGATATTGAGGAGATCAACCGTTTTCCCTGCCGCATATTCTGCGATTACGTTCTTTAAGGGCATACACGGCACGTTTCGTTCGCCGAGATAGCGGACGAATTTCTTCGTGCGCATGTGTTCCATCTGTTCACGCGAGAACGTATTGCAGCTTTGATGGTTAAATTCGTAGTATGTCTTCTTCCCCTCATCCTGCCCGATACCCATCATGAGATTGATGTCGCGCGGACGGTACCACCGAAAAAGCGCAATACTGGCGTAATTTGGGTCTATGTTGATGCCGTGCCATCCACGTTTATAGAGAAGATAGGTGTTTGAGTAATGCTTGGGGTGAAATGCACCAACGTCGATATAAAAACCACTTTGCTGCTTTCCAAAAATGTGTGTAAGCGCGACATCCTCTGCCCACTGACCATAGTGTTTTTTCGCAAAGCCGTGGGTCAGCATTCCCTTCACGTGCACCATGAAAAAGAGGTGTTTCTGAAAAAATGACGGCCCGGAATCGTTCATTTGGGGCAGTATAGCCCGAAAGATCGTGCGTGGCCAAACGAGAAAGAGCGGTATATGATGCTCAGAATAATGCCTGAAAACATAAAAAAATCCGTTTACAAAGGCCTTCGGTGGACCGAACACTACACGCGCACTGACATGGTATATCTCACCACGGGAGGTTTTTGGCTTTCGCTCAAAACTGGCATCATCATGATGCTCTCACTGTGCGTCTCGATAGCATTTGCAAACCTTCTGCCTCAACAGATTTATGGCGAATATAAATATGTCTTCTCGCTTTTTGGGCTTCTGGCGATACCAACTTTAATTGGCATGAGCAACGCCATTACACGTTCGGTTGCACTGGGATATGACGGCACGCCAGTCGAAGCACTGAAGACTAAGATGATGTGGGGTACGTTAGGAAGCCTCGCAAGCCTCTGTATCGGAGCATACTATTATCTCAACGGCAACATCATCCTCGGTGGCGGATTTGCCGTCGTTGCACTATTTCTCCCATTCGTTGACACGCTCGGCATATTCAATTCCGTGTTAACAGGAAAAAAGCTTTTTAAGCTCTCAACACTGTACGAGATCATCATCCAGGGAGCCTCATCCGTTGCGGTTGTTAGCGCACTCCTCCTTACCAACAACCTTATTGCAATTCTTGCGAGCTACTTCGTCTCAATGACGCTTACGCGTCTCGCTGTGTTCCACCGCGTCATGCGTTACCATGCGGAGAATAAAAATGTGGATCCGGAAGGCATCCGGTACGGGAAACACCTCAGTTCGATGGAAATCCCGTCACTTGTTGCCGAGGCACTCGACAACATCTTGTTGTGGCAATTTGTCGGTGCCGCACCGCTTGCAATTTACGCATTTGCAAAAGGAATCCCGGCACAAGTGAATATTGCGGCACAGCGCATTATTACACTCGCCTTTCCAAAGTTCGCACAGCGTGATTATGCTTCAATCAAGAAAACGTTGGTACACAAGATGCTTCTTATGTTTTTCCTCATGCTCTGCGTTGTGGCGGCATATTGGATCGCAGCACCCTACATTTTTAAAATCTTCTTTCCGCAATACATGGAGTCTGTTTTCTACTCGCAAATTTTCGCTCTGACACTGCTCTTTTTCCCGCAAAAGTTCATTGGAACTGCATTCCAGGCACACGCAAAGACGCGTGCGTTGTATATCTCGACAACTGTTGTACCATTTGCGCGGATCATTTTTGCACTCATCTTAATCCCACTCTACGGCATCCCCGGCGTTCTCATTGTCGAATTCAGTGCACGCACAATTAACTTCTGTATTTTAACGTACCAATTCGCTCGCTCGCACGCTTAGCGTTTGGACACTAGTTTCTTTTGAGGACTTCCGAGTGGAATTTTTGCAAGGATTTTGGCAATCTTTTTGCCTGAATTTCCTTTGCCGTATGGGTATGATGGCGCGTATCGTATATTCTTGAGTTGCATCTTGATCGCGCGCGTTACTGCGCTTTTTTCGGCCTGGACATCAATCACGTTTTTGGTGCGGAGCCTGCCTTGCTGTCGTGTACCGACATTTACGACTGGTGTACCGAAATAACTTGCCTCTCGAACGCCAGCAGATGAATTTCCAATCAGTACACGTGCATGACGCATGGCGTTCAGAAAAATTTCCATAGGCATATGGTCTATGACGGCAAACGTACCGTCGACTTCACGCTCATGCGCCTTAATCCTTTCAACAATACCCTCAGCACCAGCGTCAATATTTGGCCAGAGTGCAAGAACGTGATTTGAAAAACCTTTCAATGCCGCAAGCAACTCTCCCATCTCATTGGCCGTTGTTTCGTACTCGGTAGTAACCGGATGTTGAATAACGAGAAAAAAATCGTTCGTCAGTGAATCAATCCATCCTTCCTTCTTTATCTTTGGTGCTAGTGCACGTTTAAAGTCTTCAAATGAAGACTTCGGAGAAGCCATGAGAACATCCGTCGATGGACAACCAGAATTAAATACGCGATCTGAAGCCTCGCCCAAGTCGTGAATGCGCTTTTCTGAGATTGAATCCGATGCAAAGTGAAAATGCGACAATTTCGTAATTGCGTGACGTAGGTGCTCGTCGATGGTTCCCGTAATTTCTCCACCCTGCAAGTGCGCGACGTGAATATTCATCATTGATGCCGCTGACGCAGCGGCAAACGCTTCAAAACGATCACCGTGAACAACAACAACATCAGGTCGATTATTTTCAAAAAAACTCGTGAACTCAAGAATTGCAAGCCCGGTCGACTTTGCCATCGATGTGAGTGTATGTCCATCCACTTCTGTATACAGTCTGTAATCAACTAAAAATCCATCTCGCTCAATTTCGTCAATAGTATGTCCACGCACTGGTAACAAATGCGATCCCGCGACACACAGCACTAGCTCGATGTCAGTACGTGCTCTCAGCGCACTCAGAAGTGTCTTCAGACGTGAGTAGTCTGCTCGCGTATTGGTCACAACGCAAATTTTTCGTTTCCGCCGTGCCATACTATTTCTTAATGTCGCGCCACTTCACCATCTCATCTTGCAAAATGTCACGACCTGCTTTCTTCCCAAGAATGTTCTTATAGTCCACTGCTTTAATTTCTCCCGTTCCTGGGCGCTTCACCCAAAGATTTTGTTTTGAAAATTTCTCTCCTTTTCGGATAGGGGCAATTGTTACAACTGATGCGAATGCAAACGCAATCGTTGGTGCCTCACCCTTGGCCGGAACCTTGTTCCCACCGCGCGCTTCCCAAATAGCATTCGTACCGAAAATAAGATCCCTAAGTTCGTGCGGGTCAAGCGACAGTGAGACGTCTGGTCCTGGCCACGACTTATCAGAGGTAAAATGCTTTTCAATGATCGAGCCGCCGAGCGCAACTGCCGCAAAAGCCGTGTAGTTACCCAGCGAATGACATGAAAGCCCGGTAACAGCGTCAGGAAATGCTTTCTGTATTTCAGTAAGACCCCCTAGGCGAACATCCTTGTATGGCGTGGGATACATATTTGTGCAGTGCAGTATTGCAAATGGTACACGGGCCTTCTTAAGAATCTGTACAGCGGGCTTGATGCTTGCAATAGTATTCATTCCTGTTGACAATATGACTGGTTTTTTGAATGATGCGATGTGTTCAATAAGAGGATAGTTGTTGCATTCTCCCGAACCAATTTTGTACGCCCGTACGTTCATTCGTTGCAAACGAACGGCCGCCGCGCGAGAAAATGGTGTACATAGATAGATCATTCCTTTCTTTTCGGTGTATTTTTTAAGCTCACGTTCTTGTGTTTCGGTTAATGCACAGCGCGCCATAATATCCCAAATGGACTCTTTCGCGTTGCCCGGTATTACTTTCTTAGCATCTTTGCTCATCTCATCATCAACAACGTGTGACTGGAATTTCACACATTCAGCACCCGCAGAGGCCGCATCATCGATCATGCGCTTCGCTTTTTTCATGCTACCTTCGTGATTGATACCAATTTCAGCAATCACAAATGGCGGATGATCACGTCCAATTCGGCGCGATCCAATCTTGATTTCCGCAGCATTTCGAGAGGTCATAACCGTTAAATATAACCACGAAATTCCATGTAAGGCAACTCGGCATGTTTCTCATATTTTTACACTGTGCTCCTCGGATGAGTTGGAAAAATCTTCAGAACATCATGTGTTTTCTTTTCGTCCTATTCCTCCTCGGGATGCTTTAGTGCCCATGCTGCATATTTCTCTCGATCAACTTTCATGTCTTTGCTAAATTGCTCAATTTCTTCTCGATCTTTAGCGGAATAAAATTGATCTCCGAGTCGGAATCTTTCTGGATTGTCTCGTATTAAGGATACAACACGTTCCAATTCCGTTTTTCTAATGCACACACCTAGTACTTTTGCCTCAGCTACATGATAATCACTATCGCGTTCCTCAAATACGTCCGTGTTGAGCTCTTTCGCCAAGTTTTCTGCTCTATTGACCCGCACGGAATAATCATCAGGTTCATCTTCAAACCGGCCATACATCGATACGGGTACGATCGAAAATACAAGCATGACTTCATCTGATTCGATCCCTCTTGGTCTATCTGCAACCCTCTCTTCATCGTCAGTTTGCCGCCGTTCATAAAATTTTAACGATCGCTTAATATCTCTTTTCCGCCGCTCGGTAATTGCAGAACTTGGTAACCTGGAACGGGCATCTACGTTGAACATGTATAATTCATGCCAGTACCCCGTAAATGCAATATCTTCTGAGGTCAGGATTGAAAATTCAGGTAAACCATAGCTCTCTAGTGTTCTGTTCTGACGAATTATATCGATAAGGACGTCGTTATCGTTTTTTGATAGTAGTTTTGCTTTTTCTAACAGTTGTAAATGTATTTCATGGCGATCTTTCTCAAGCTGTTGAAGTTTTGCCATTATTTCGGTGTCTCCTGGCACAGGATATCTCTTTTGTAGTGTTTTGATTTTTTTGACGCTGCTCTGATATCTCTTGAGGAAGGCCGAGTATTCTCGCAAACTTTGTTTTTCTGGTGATGGTTGTTGAATTTTGGATCGTTCTGCAGACATAGTGAGATTGTAAGATTGAGCACTGTCACGGAGTAAAACGCATTGAGAGGTTTTTGTTATTTGCTTTCATCGGGCGAGGCTCGCTCTCGCAACCTCCTTTCACTCGAAGTAGTAATCATAGCGACACGCTCAAGATCGAGTGGTGAATCAACGTCGATACTTACTTCTTCCTCCATAACATACATAAGAAAAATACCATTAAAGAAAAAATTATTGTGGGCGCGGTACCCTGCCGTTCTGAGTAGATGTATTGCGCCATTCGGCATAAACAGGTCTGGCAACAGTATTCGTGGCATGTTCGTAAAATTTTTCTCTCCCCCGAGGCTATACAAGTGTTCCCCATCGTCCGAATAAAGCGCCTTCAGTGTCTTATTTGGAATAGGATAAACGCCGATAACACCATCGACTGTACCTACGAGCTTCGCGGTGGCACCTTGGATATGTGCGGCGGTTCGCAGAGGCGAGGTTGGCTGCAGCAGCATGAAGTAGGAGGGATCGTATCTCTGTTTCGACAATTCGTTGAGCACGAAATTAACCGGTTCGCGCATGTGTGAAGTATCAGTTGTTACGGAATCAGGGAGCACCATTGTCTCTATACCAATACTCTCTCCTACCGCACGAATATCTGACCCATCCGAGGCTAGAACAATGCGATCAAACACACCAGAGGTCTGGGCGGCATCAATCGTCCACTGTATGAGCGGCTTGCCATGCAAGTCGACGATATTCTTATTAGGTATGCCTTTGGAACCAGCGCGCGCCGGGATAATGGCGAGGATTTGTGGAGTGGTCATGGCGTCATTCTATAGCATTATGGTAGTGTTTTGAAACACCATGGAATTTGTCTCGCTTTGCTACCACTATATTAAAGATGCGAAACGCACTGAGCGGTACCCACGTATTTATGCGAATATGGACACACAGCTCGAGGAGCACACGAAGCTTTTTACACGCGAATACCACCCACTTTCCCCAGAAGACATCCGAAGACAGTACGTCGACAAACAGATTCCAGCCATCGATCGCACCGGTGTCGTGGTGACATTTGACGATGGACTGAATGATCATTACCTTGCAGCGCAGATTCTTGCACGAAATGGTATTCGTGCCTTCTTTTTCGTTCCAACCTGTATTCTTACCGACCGTCTTCCGGCTAATCCGCAAATTATTCATTATACGCTCGCACTACATGGCATTGCTGCCTTTTTATCACTCTACGATTCTCTCCTTGAAGCACGCGACCTCCACGCAGACGAGCGATTTCGCGTACGCTATAAAAAAGGTAGAGCAGCAGAAACAATTGCACAAATCAAGAAAATCTTTAAATACGAATTACCCGCAGCCACGGGCCGAGAAATACTTTTAACGATCTACAACAGACTACTCCTGACGCACACTCCACATATCCTCGATGATATACATCTTACCGAAACACAGATACGCAAAATGCTCGACATGGGCCATATGATTGGCACCCACACCCATACACATATCTCAGTCGCAGCAACACAACTAACCCCCGAGGAATTCCACACCGAAGTGATCAAGCCAAAACAAATCCTCCGCGAGATGTTTAATACTCCTGTATATGCACTCAGTTACCCATTCGGAGGCAAAGCAGACTGTCTTGCAACAAAAGACTTAATCCAAACAACGTCAGTATATGACCTTGCATTCACGGTCGAAAAGCGCGTTAATACCGAATATACTAGTCCGCTTGAGATCGGCCGCTACGAACCCTACCCAGGCGACGATACGGATGTACTACAAGACAAGTTACTCGCCCTTGCGCGTGTATGAACATTGTTATTTTCACCAGTAATGCACTTCGACACAAATATGTGGCGAACACGCTTGCTTCGCACGCGAACACGCTTGTCGTGAGCGAATGCAAAAAAAGCGATGCGCCCCCGAACTCGCCCACATTGACTCCGATGGAACAAAATTTCGCCGATCGATATGCAGCAGAACACGCTTTATTTGCAGGAAATGATGTCGTCAATGCACCGACGCTGCCACTTGAGTATAAGGAGGTAAATCTTCCATACGTGTTCGATGCAGTGAAAGCATTCAAGCCTGATATGGGGTTCGTATTTGGCTCCAGCATTATTCGTGAACCACTGCTTTCCCTTATTCCAGCTGGACGATTTGTAAACATGCATCTCGGCCTGTCTCCGTACTACCGCGGCAGCGGCACGAATTTTTGGCCGTTCATTAACGAAGAACTCGAATATATCGGTGCAACGTTGCTGCACATTGACGCAGGCATTGATACCGGCGACATAGTCGCTCACGTCCGTCCCCGTATTGAGCACGGCGACACAGTCCACACAGTTGGCTGCAAGACAATCCAAGCAGGCTCAGAAGCGCTAGTGGCGTGCCTTAAGACTATAAAAGCAGGGCAAGACCTGCAGCGAGTTCCCCAGTGGCATGTTGAACATTCCAAATACTACAAGACGAGTGATTTCAACGAACAGGTGCTCAATGACTACCTCACAAAGATACGTACTGGGCTCGTCGAGCGACACCTGCAAAAAACTCCCGCGCATCTGCGACTTGTCACTCTAACGCAGTCATAATTGCAGCTACAACACGATCGGCAGAACCTCCCAACTTGTACGCGTAGCGCTCGATAATAGCATCGCGGTGCACATGGTTGTGATCTCGATCACGAAGAAATTCACGCATGTGGCGCACAAATTCTTCGTCAGAGCGGCTCATCGTCACATGCCCCGTCGCAAGAAACTTTTCAAAGTGTTTGTATCGCGCCATTTTCTCTATCTTATCTGGCAGATTGGGTGCCGGATCAAATCCTAAGACGACAACGGGTTTATTGAAAACCGTTCCATCGATCGCCATCGTAGAAACGATTGTGATGAGCACATCGCAGTGATAGATGAAATTGTTCAATAGATCGTTCTCCCCCGGTGCCATTTCGCTATCTTTTCGGCGGCCCGTAATGTTGGTACCAAAGGTATATACACGAAAGTTCGGATCGTTATCGATCACCGACGTATCAACGGTATCGCTCGGCGGAATACTCACCAGAAATTGCACTGGTTCGCCAAAATCACCGGCATCGACATGTTTTTTTAATAATGCGAGTACTTCCTTGTCGTGCTCATACAAAATCTTTCCCCCGGGCGAGTAGAAGACCATTTTTTTTGACGGGTCGAGGCCAATCTTTGCAAACAGCGCTTCGCGACTCATTGACGACGGCTCAATCGCGCGATCGTAGTGTGGGATGCCAACGATCGTTATGCTTTCAGATGCAATGTGATGAATGGTGTTCATCTCTTCCTTCAAAACACTGTTCGTAACCAGCATACGATCGGGTACCACCAACATGACGCCCTTGGTTGTCGCATTATCCCACGAACGGATCATACCGAGTGTGCGGACACCTCGACGATTTGCTTCTAAGAGGAACGCGCGATCCGCTGGGTCAAAGCTATCGGTTGTAACGACAAGATCCGGATTGTACATATCAAAAATGCGATCGAACACTGGCGTCCGTAAATACCACGAGGCACACCATCGCAAAAGATGATGGAACAAAAAGACGCTTGCAAAGAGATGGTGAATAGCCTGCGCTGTGTAATAGCGTACATATTTCCCTTCAGTCTTCCAGCCACGCACCATGTGATTTTCAACTCCAACGAGACTGAGCGAGATCACATGCAAGGCGTAATCAAGTGGTTTTTTGGGAATAGTAATACCTTCGACGACTACGTTCTTCCCGCCGAAGCTCTGTTCAAAAAACTGCTTCTTCTTCTCGGGAACTATCAAGACGACACGTGTATGTTCGACAAGTCCTTGCAGCACTCCAGCTTCAAGAATGTTACGCGAAATAAGGCCGTGAAAACTGCTGACAACAATAGTCTTCATACTTACTGCTTCGGAAGATACACAAAGGATCCGGCGGCAAACAGTGCGGGCCACAGACGATTTAATACAGGGACGCCTTCATACATCTCGATATGGTACGTGGTGTATCCAAGTGCGTTGAGCCACCACTGTAAGTCTGTGTAGGTCCAGAAGCGAACATGCTCGCGTGGGTGCACCCGCCATTGCATCGGAAACCTGCCAAATAGGAGTCGAAAACGGTGCGCAAAGTATCCAGTGTTGGGAAACGAAAATAAGACTCCACGTGACGCTTTCGCATACATTGCGGCCAAAAACAACTCTGAATCTTGAATATGTTCAAGAATTTCAAAGAGGAGAATGTAATCAGCGCGTGGGATGTCGCCGAGTTTTGAGAGGTCATTGATGTCAACCTGGACTGTATCAAGACCGAATTCGCGAGCTTTTTCTAGAACAAGTGGCGAGATGTCTACGGCCGTGCCGCGCGATATGTTTCCGTGTTCCTTAAGATACTTTAATACTGAACCATCACCACTACCGACATCGACAACCGACGAAGATTCCGAGCCAAAAAACGAAAGAGCGAGTTTTGCACGTTTTTTTTGCCACGGAGAGAGTGACCCGAGGTTCGTTGCTCGCTTATCTTTCCAATAGGTGTCGTAATCGGTCAAGACATTCTTAATGCGTCCCGTCGGGTACCGGAACATCAAGACGTAGGTCTTTTTGAGGCTGTAGAGCAGTCGCTTCATGTAAGCCCGTAGAGTCTAGCATATTCCGCTATCATGGTTGTCCAGCCGTGGTTTCGCCCCCACACGACACCAGATTCACTCATACGGTTCCACAGCACGTCATCTACCAGCAACTGCTCCATTTTTGCCGCAATAGCATCTACATCTTCCTGTGGGACTAAGAATCCTGTCTTCTCGTCTACGATGGCATCTTCTGCCCCCGAATCTAGACTTCCAATTGCTGGAACACCACAGAGATTTGCCTCGAGATACACAAGTCCAAACCCTTCAAAGTGTCGCTTCGTACTGAGTGACGTCAGGACGCAAATCTTTGAGCATCGATATAGTGCTACGAGCTCTTCGTCAGAAATATTTTCGCGAAACTCAACGCGATCCATAAGACCAGCATCTGCAATACTCCGTTTGAGCTGATCAACGTAGGCCGCATCTCCTTGGTCACCAACAAACGTATACCGCGCATCAGGAATACGCCGTGTGCACTGCGCAAAAGCCGCAAGCGAGACATGTTGACCTTTCCGCCGCTTTAATGCTCCAACCGTAACAATGCGGTTTTCTCGCGCTGCATTGGTAGGAACGGGTGGATGGTAAAATTTTTCAACATTAATACCATTTGGAGTTACGACGCAGTTTGTAATGCCGTGCGCTTCGAGACGCCGCCTAGTATATGAGCTCACGCATAACACCGCGCGGGCGCTTGCAAGTGCATGGGCGTGGAGAATGCGTTTGAACCACCTATCAACAAACGGCTGCACAGCATGCGAACCATGGGCTGTCACAAAATACGGAATGCCAGTGAATACAGAGAGCCAATATGCGATAGGTGCATACGGCTCCACAAGTGCATGGATCGCGGTGCAGTTGCGCGCGAGGTTGCGAAGCTTCAACGCGTGGAATGGAGCGGATAAGTAGCCGGTGCGGTGTCCTCTATATCGTGGTAGTACAGCATGCGTGCCTGGCTGTCCTTGCTCGCTTACGACAACGGCCACGACACCGTGTTTTGAGAGCGCCTGTACGACATCGGCAGAATATCTACTCCAACCACTTAATGTGCCAAGATCTGTTGTGAGGACAAGGACGTTCATACTTGAAAACGTTCCACAATGGAACGATACGCATCCGGGTACTGCTTAAATAAAATAGCGTACATGGTGTGCAAGCAAAAAAGAACGGATGAGGTCTTCTCGTCCATGCCGCTTAACTGAGTAAAACGCGAGGCAGCCTGTCCCCACCCATCTATGCTTGAGATGTTGTGGAGTCGAGCGTAAAACTGGACGGCGTCAATTCCATACCACGGACAATCTCCCGATCGTCCCCAGTCGATGATACATACGGTGTCACGTAGAAGAATGTTCGGGAGACCAAAGTCACCATGTGTGAGCCCTTTCGAAATCAACGCACCACTATGCTGCACGTACTCAATATACACCGGCAACCGAGGGTGAAGCGTACTGTATTCCGCAAAGACAGCCGCAATTTCCGCTGCACTGACTCTCTGATGACGCGGCAGCGACATAAGTGACCGAATGATTTCTGGTGCTCGTCGTCGCGCCACCGACGTCGAAATAGGTGTTCCCTCGATCACTTCTTCGGCATATAGGTACTGGCCAACAGCGTTGTCAAAAAAGACTTGCGGCACGATGTGGTGAGACGAAAGAGTCCGCTGTGCATCTGCTTCACGGTGGAGCATCCAGTCGTAGGAAGTGTTGCGCATGATTTTCACGATACACACCGTACGCGACGCGTGCGTGACAAGAAAGAGGATCTTGGTATTGTGGCCAACAATCCGTTGGCAGAATTTCGTGACATGCAGTTGACTTTCGGTCAGTTTCTCTCCTCTGTTCGGCAACACGCTCCAATGCTCGCGTACCAATTGTCTAATCCTTGCGATCATACGGTGAAGTAGAGCACGTACCGATTCATCAATAACCGCGTGAGCATGAGGCTCAAGGGCAAACGAAGTAATGCGCGAACGAGTGTGCCTCGCAACCCAGTACCAATCGTTAACACATGCAAAGAGAATCGCAGAGCTGTATCATCAAGTGGAATGATAAATCGCGGTACTTCGAAATTTGGGTATACACGGTACGGCGTTATCGCCCCTCCAATGCCCTGTGACCGAATGTCTCTAAGTGCCCCCGTAAGTCTCCCGGAAGCACTCAGGCACACTGTTGCCCCCGGAGCACAAAGGGGTCTAATGAGCGCAAGAGAAACACACTCCGGCACGACAATCGCTGAGTACTGACCACTCTCTGGAATGGGAGTTATGCGGAGGTCCAGTACGTAAGAGTCTTCGGGAATGTAAAAAAGAAGGTCGTCGCGGAGGAGGTCGTCATAGCTCTCGTCAGGTTTCCGCGTTAGCGTCTTTTGCATACGATGTAGTAACCGCTCGAAAGAATCCCTGTCTCAGATGTTGCTTTCTTGATGTCGCCATATTCTTCCGCAATAAGCCAACTGAGGCGAGCAACAAGCGCTGCGAGGGCAAGCACAGCGAATTTGAGGGGCCTATTTGCACGAAGTCTTGTCTGAAACGCGATGCGCTGCAATAAGACAGCTAACGTTCCACATGTATCTGTTTCCTCACGCAACTCAACGATCTCCCATTCTTTGAACAACTCACGAAGGCCGTACTTGGTGAAGCGCCAATAATCATGCGGGCTGTCGTGTATCGGATATACGAATCGCGTTGTAAGAAGTAACGTGCCGTTATGTTTAAGTACGCGCCGCATCTCGATAATCGCGCGAATCGGGTCTTTAAGATGCTCAAGTACTTCTGTGCAAACAATCATCCTAAACTCACCGTCAACGAACGGCATCTCGTGCGCATCGCCCACAATATCTGGCTTTCGTGCAGGATCAATGTCATACGATACACGATTTGGAAAAAATGTGCCGTATGTGGATCCTCCCGCTCCGATGTCGAGTACACGCTCCTGTGAGGCGTACGCAGCAAGAAAAGCTTCGAGTGATTTGCGGGTTATCTTTTTAAACATGCGATGATCCGTAGCGCACGGTTCTGCCAATCATAGTCGACAACCTTTTCGCGTGCACGCGCAGCTTTTGCCTCGCCTTCCCGGAGCGCATCACGAATACCATGCGCCAATGCACGCGGATCGTCCGCTGGAACCAGGAACGCTGACTGATTGTCGAGTATTTCGCGGACACTTGGCAAGTCCGATGCGACTATGGGTCGACCAGAGGCCATATAGGCAAAGAGCTTTAAGGGTGATGTGAAATGTGTAGACACCTCTTGTGTTCCCGTATTCGGTAAGATGAGCAGGTCTGCAGCCGAGAGGTTGTTTGCAATTTCACGATACGGGCGAAAACCGAGGAAGAGTATGTGTTCGTATTCTCTTTTCAATGCAGTAACTTGATGCTCCTCGCCCCCGATTACTACAACGAGAGCTTCCGGTACTAAACGTGACGCTTCGCATAAGGTTACAACTCCCTTCCAGCCATCCACTCGCCCAATGTAGAGTGCTACTTTTTTGTCGGTCGGAATATTGAGTCGACGACGCGCAGATTCTTTCGACTCCGCTTCGGCAAATGTTTGGAGATCAACGCCATCGTGCGCAACGAGTATCTTTTCCACGGGCACACCGCGAGCAATATAAAATTCTTTCAGACCGTGCGAGATCACGATAATCTTTTGAGCACGCATAGCAACCTGCTTTGCAAAGAAGTTCCACGCGCCTGTATGTGATTCCCATACGATCGGTACCGGGCTGAACAAACTCACGAACCACATCACTACGTGATCGCGTCCGTAGATGGCGTGGGCGTCTGCACGCACAACCCACCATGCTGCTCGCACCGCAAATTGTACCGTCGCCGCGATAAACCCGAGCCGCCCCCACGCAACGGTATCCCAAATTCTCAGACGCGTAATTTCAAACGTCTTCGTTATTCCATAGTATGTAAACGCGTCTTCGCGAATCGTATTGTGCCGTGTCGGCACAACAAGCGATACGGTAACTCCCTGCCGTTCGAACGCTTCACATGTTTTAGCAATTTGTACGCCATGTGCCTTTTCCGTTGGAAAACGCACGTTTGCAATATAAACGAGCTTCATAGATAGGTACGGAATCTCGTGCGCGCTTTCCAAAGCGATATGATCAACTGTGCGTGGTATCGATGTCGTTCCAACTCGATTACAAGAGGCATGCGAACACCGCGGCACAATAGAAGGATCCGCATCAAACGAATCGCGTATTTGATTGAAATAGCGACGTGCCGAAATGCAACATATGAAAAGAGCATCGCAAAGGGTTTTCCACCAGCAACCATGCGATCAACCTCGATAGTCACGTACCGGTTACCCTTCTCCTTTCCGGGTCCGCTCCTACCGCCGACAGGCACAAACAAGGTGCCTGTGATTTCTTTTACGATAACGCCAGGCTTCGGCTCGAGACGCTCATGCACCGTTTTTATGAAGCCGTTTGACGAAACTTTCGCACACAAGCGCACCGATGGATTCGGATACGTCGTTGCGCAATCAACAACCCGGCCGTCCGGTCGTACATAGCGGCGAAACAACTTATATATGCCTTCAGTTTGTGATTGTGCAATGGCTCGTATTGCATTCGCTAATTCGACCGAAATATATTCATCAGAATCTACGTAGAAGAACCATGGTTGTGTTGCGGCTTTAAACGCCTGGTTGCGCACGCCGGAAAAATTGATAATACGTCCTCTCTCGTCAAGGAATTGCCGATTTTGTTCGAGAATGTGAGCTCCGTAGCTCTGTGCAATCGCGCGCGTGCTGTCAGTTGATGAACCGTCACATACAATGATTTCAGCAAAATCCTTCACCGATTCCAGCGCTCGCACGAGTGTACTCGCGCTGTTGTGCGTCAGCACCGCAACGGTGCAAGGGATTACGGATTGATTAGTTTCGCGCATGCGACGTATAGGTTTTCACGTTACACCCTGTAATACGCTAAAAAACTACTCTTGTCTACGTCTGTAGTGCTCTTCGACCTATACTATAATAACTGCATGGCTATTTTAGATCGCTTTTTCAAAAGCAAAGTACAGAAATCTATCGAACCTGGAGGCACAAATCATAATACGTATATCGAAGGTAAGGAGGCACTTTTCGAGACAAAAATCCTACGTCTTCGTCGCTTTTGGAAACCCAATGAAAACGTCGTAATCTTTTCTCGTGACCCCGGCAGCGCAACTGCTCTCTCGCCAGTGATGAAACTATTGCACCAAAACGGCGTTGGATTATCAATCGTGACCGACGGCCGCGCAGAAGAAGTGTTGCGAAGAGATTTCCCGAACACTAAAGATCTCACGCCGAAAGGTTCAATACTGCATATTGCAGAGATGCTTGAAAACCCCAACCTCATTCTCACAGACACATCCGCATCAAACCGAGGCCTCGAGACATTTGCGGCCGCAACACTTGCTGACGTACCGATCGTGCTCGTCGAAGACTACTACATGACAGGCAATACGTACTTGACGCGACTGAAGGAAATGCAACCTCCGCGGTCGCCGGCACGTATTTGTGTCATGGACGCTGCGGCGCGTCAGATCATTGCAGAGAAGTTTCCGGACCTGGCTGAACGTATCGTGATTACGGGACAACCAGCGTTCGACCGTTTTTCGAAGGAGAAAACGCAGGAAATAAAGGAGCGCGTTCGATCTGAGTTGCGTCTCGCGCCTGCAGATCGTTTAATTGTTTATATTGGGACTGGCGCTGGACAAGTTGATGAGCTGAGAGCTGCGGCTCCCCACCTCGCGCACGTTGCACAAACGCTACAGGAAAAGACGGGAGGGGGCTTGTACGTTTCTTTCCGCAAACATCTGCGCGACAACACACCAGATAGTACGTATGTGGAAATCCTTAGGAATGCTGGCGTTCCACTAGCAAACGACGCCGCAATTTCATGGAACGACATTTCGGCATCGGCAGATACAGTGATGACAAGCTGGTCCACATCGGGCCTTGATGCGGCGTTTCGTCGTATTCCTGTCGTGTATTTGAATGATGAGTCGGTGCGCACACCAGAAGTGGGAATTTCGTATCCTCTCCCACCGGTTACACTCGGTGCGAGTGTTGCCGTCTATCGCATGGACGAACTTCCTGCGCGTCTTGCTCCCCTCCTTGATTCAGAGACAGGAGAAGTACGGTCTTTGAAAACTGCTATGGAAAAGCATTACAAAACCGACGGAAAAAACGCCGAGCGCGTTGCGAGCGTTATTAGCGAACTGTTACAAAGCAACCATAGTGTACGCCCGCGTTACGTTTGAATACTGATCACGTAACTATTGCAAATCTATATTCACGATGTGCCTCGATTTTCCACGATTTAACAAAGTCCCATATTTTGTCGCACGACGCACAGTGATTTTCAATCCAGACATATGATTGTGAGTAACGTACTCCAACAATTCAATACGTCCATAACCGACTGAATACCGAGGCAGAAGCATCGTGAGAAGTTCTCTCCATACCAAGAAAGCGCGTGCGAGTGCCTCAAAAACATGTCCGCCACGGAGCGCATACCATGTATGATTTGCACTCTCTCGCAAGCTGAACAGAAGCCGAGGAGGTAGCGCCGGGATCGCGAACATCCATGAAAACTCATGCGGGAGACCGTTTTCGTAGATCCCTACCGTTGGATTTCGTTCTTGAAAACGTGCGTTAACCAAAATTCGCTTGTGCGGTGATGTATCCGTAAACACTTCCTTTCCCGTGAATCGGAATGTAAAGTCCTGCAGTGACGATGCGGCGTCGAATGTCTCCCGTGCGTGAGGAACGCGCAGGAGCCACGCCAAATGCGCTGTCCAAAAAATTGGGCACTGAAAATTAGTATTGTGTCCCGCATGCGAATGCAAAAAACCTCCAAAAAAATGCTGTCGAACTTGATAGAGCACGTTATGGAGTGCTGCTTGCGCTTCTGGAACTGAGGCGTGTGCGAGCGCATACGCGTCAAACCCGGCATCTGCTACTTCGTACTTTGAAAGCCAGTACCACCGCTTGCATTCCATGCGTAGGTCTTTCGTGCCCTTTGCCGTATACATCGAAAGGAGCGCTTGTTCGCTCTGGCGCAGTCGCTCATCCCATGGTGCCGACGGGATATGGAGCGCATCAAGTGTATACCGAATGAACGCAATGCATCGTGACTGATAAAACGCAGAGATGCCGTCGTACCCGATGAAAGCACCGTAACGCGGCGCATCAGGATAATAGCGAAAGAAACCGTCCGGCGTCATGTCGGTAAACGCACGCTCGATACTCCTTTCCGCAATCTCGCGATACTTCGCCTCCTCACCCGCATAGCGCGCGTATGATGCGAGTCCTGTTAACCCCCAAAGACGCTGATTCGTCAGCGGCTTTTCAAGCGCTGCGCTGCATAAATAACTCTCGGCCACTTCTCGGAGCGCGTCTCGTATGCGCACATGCTCACTGTCCGTAAACGCATTGCGCCGCCGATGCGCAAAACGGGCTATTGCATCAGTAGCGGCTCCCGTATCAATAACGTTTTGTGACATGTTCATTGGGTTGAGATGCCCCGGATAAAACACCTTATTCCCACTGCTGTCGACGATGAGGCTCAGGAGGTGATTGATATGCGCCTTCCCTTTTTCAAGCTCATTAAGATGATCATAGAAGTCGAGTAGGTACGCGAGGCTGCCCGTGTGTTCGACATGATGCTTTGGACAGCGTGTGTTACGTTCGAGATACTCTGTCGCCTGGCGTACGAGATCATTCCACGCAATTGGCGCAGGCTTCATACGTATTTGCGAGTATACGGATTTTCACGCTGATGCATAGAATGACAGGATACGGTGAACAAGCAATCCTAATCCGTAACCTTCGCGAACAACACGTAGTCGATCGGTGCTCTCTTGCGGATGAGTGAGTGCTTCGGAGATTTTTTCAGACGTAGCACGAACAACGTGAACCGGAAATTGTGCATATACATCACTCGTTGTGATAACTGGGAGATCTGTAGCTAGCGCTTCGAGCACCACTTTATCCATACTGCCTGTTTCGCTCGTATGGATCAGAAATGCCGCTTTTCGGTACTCATCTCGCACCTCCTTTTGGTTGAGTCCTCCCAAGAATCTTACATGTGCACTCAACGAACGCGCAAGATTCCCCAACGCGTTTCGCTCCGGACCATCACCAATAATGGCAAGTTCGACTCCAGCACGCGCAGATGCCTCGATCGCAAGATCATGTCGCTTGCTTTTCGTTAGACGCCCAACAGAAATGGCGTGACTGCCACGTGCAACACTCGGGTCGGGGGTGAAGAAATCAGTATCAATACCGTGTCCAAGAATATGCACCTTTGAGCTCTTGATACGAAAACTCTCCAACGAAGCAGTAAAAACATGCTGGACGAAAAAAAGTGCAATTCGGAGGCGTAGATTTACCGCTTTGTGGACGTACCATAACCCAACATTCTTTCCCCACAGGCGCCAGAGAAATCCCCCGAGGATGACGTACTCAGGATTCATGTGCACGAACACCGCGTCATACGTACAACCCGTTGCGGCACGATAAAAACGAAAAACTTGTACGAGTTTTGATGTCCCCTTCTCCTTCCCGAGCGAATACACATGCACATTCTTTGGCAGGTCATGGGAACCTTCCTGGAGACAAATCACCTGTACCTCATCGACGTGCTTTGCGAACTCTACCAACCATCGATGAAAAAACCCCAATATTGGGTGTGTCTGATCAACGACCTGCGTGCAAATCAAGAGTCGCATACAGATTTAATGTTCTCTCCATAGACACCTTGCAAGAGATCAAGATCCTTGCCGCTGTCCGCAAGTAATGAGATGTTTTTGCACTCGAGTGCGCGAAGAATACGAATTCCGGCAGCGTCATCTGGAAATATTTTTTCGTACCGCATACGGAGCGCGGCAAAATCTTTAATGAAACAATGTCCTCCAGCCCCACGTCCTGGAGCAGCACCTGGGTGGCCACTTTGATGCACCACACCGAGATGCGATGGTCCGATGCGTGAATCGCTACCTAGTGCTTGGCGTACAATTTCCCAATTGCACCCTTCTTGCTCTGTAATGTCGTACATCACGTTTGCAAATAACACTTTCCAGAAGAGAAACGCATTCCCAGCTACCTTGATGTACTCAGCCTCGCGCGCTGTGCACACCAATTCGTATTGGGCTTTGGGAAGCACATCTAACACTTTCCGCGCCGCGGCACGATGCGAGTCGGTATCTTTTGGAATCCCAATGATATTCCGCTCAGGATTTGCTGCGTCGTGCGCAGCAGTTGCCTCTCGCAAAAATTCGGGAGAATGCATGATGATGCGGTCTGGATAGAGGTCTTGCAGCATCTCAGTCGTTCCACCGGCGAGTGTCGACTTAATTACAGCAATTCCCGTTGGTGGTACGTTTGCAAGAACCGCTTTGACGACGCTGTAGTCAAAACCGTGCGGTGTTGTTGGCGTAGGAACTGCAATAAACACAATCGGACACTGCGAGAGTTGTTCCTTGTTGTTTTTGTACTGTTCTTCAAGAGCGTATCGCACGACGGCAAAACCACGACGCTCAAAATCATCGGCGTACGACTTCCCGATAAAGCCTTGACCAATAAAGCCAATAGGACCTTCCATGTGCCAACTATAGCGGCTTTATGAAGTTTGAGAAGCCGCACGAATGTCCTCACAGTACGCCTGGACATACGCTTGGAATGAGGTGTATGGGTAGTGGTGTAGCTGTCCTGTACGTTCGCCGTGTTCCACCCACTCTTTCATAGTCGTCGCAAACTGCTTTTCCGATGTTACGATCGCCCCCGCTTCTTGAGCAACGCCAACATCTGTCGCGATAACCGGTCTTCCTGCAGCAAGTGCTTCAACTATGACGAGGCCATAGCCCTCATAGCGGGACGGCACAAGCACCGCGTCAGCAACAGCATAGTACGGATACGCCAGTGTCTCACCTTCGAAAAAGACCGTGCCGACGAGACCGTGTTGTTCGACGTACTGCTCGAGCATACTCTTCTGACTACCGTCACCTACAATGATGAGGCATGTGCGTGGCGCAGCAAGCGACGCAAAACTTTCGAGCGCCAAGAGAACATTCTTTTCCGGCTCAAGTCGCGAGACAACCAGGAATCGAAGGTCGAATTGCGAAAATCGCCCTGAAAGTGGCCCGGCGCTCACTGAACGCAGCTGCTCAATGTCGACGTAAATCGGCAACACCGCTATTGGCACGCGTGGCGCGTAGATACGTTCAATTGCTGACTTAATGCGCTCAGAAACAACTCTGATACGACGTGCGCGAGGTAGTACTATGCGGGCAATGATGCGCCGAATCCGATTCAGCGCGGAATGCTGTGCGTAGGCACGCCCGAGAAAATCCGTGTGCACCTGTACGTGGAGCGGCACGTTGAAAAGCCATGCGACAAGCAGTCCGACAAGCCCTGTCTCGAATGGGTCCTGCACCGTCACGACATCGGGCTTTTGCAGGCGTCTCGCGATGCGTATCGCGTCGATACCGTACAAGAGTCGTGAAAGCGAGTTGGTTGCGTGTACATGCGTCCCAGGCGCAAGAAGTACCTCGGACGTGCGTTCTCCTCGTTTTGTGAAAACGATAATGTGAAGTTCACCGAATGCTGCGCCATAGGCTACGTGTCGCTTGCTACTCACACTGAGTGTATTGAGAAGGCTGCGGTCGGTGCCGATTGAAAGTACGTTCATACACGTTGCAGTATCTCCTGCGCTATTTCCTCCCACGAGTGAGTGAACGAAAAGTGTTTACAGTTTTCAACTAAGCGCGCATAGGTCCCCTGATCCAAGATATCCTCCAGTGCCTGTTCGATTGCCTGTTCGCTACGCGTGTCGATAAAGAGACCGCATCCATCGAGCCGCTCCTTTGTTCCGGTGTCCTCAGAAATGATAAATGGGCGACCGTGTATGACGGCTTCTATGGCGATATTCGAGCCAACTTCCGAAATCGATGGGACAACTGCGGCATACGACGCGGCAAAACGTTCGAGTTGTTTTTCGTACGGAACAAATGACGTCTGCATTTCAATGAGAGGATACCGTGCCTTAACACGCTCAAACACCCGCATAAAGCGATCCATGTTTTTGTACCAAGCACCACGATTCGCGGCAACAAACGCGCGTCCAGCAGGCGGTTCATATGATTCTTTAGGCGGATAGAAATTCTCCAAAACCGACGACTTCCCGGCTAGAGGATACGCCTGCTCCCATATCTCTTTCTGAAACTGGGTATTAAAGAATACATGCCGCGCATGTGCACACAGTGCCGCGGCAACCGCCTGCAGCAACTTTTCTCGCGGCGCGAGACGTCGAGGATTCGTGTAAAACTCAGAGAGGCGTGCAGACTCGTGCGTACGTTCTAGGTACGCTTCCCACAATAAGTCCCCACCAATCCGCACTACGAGTGGCACGCCGGTAACGCGCGACGCGATTAACGCGGGGAACCCGACGGTCCAGGTATCGAGCGCCAGCACACACGAAGCGCCTCGGAGTGCTGTGAGGAGCTTGAAGAAGTAGAGCACGTGCCGAATGCCGGCCGGCACACGTTTCAAATTTCCAAGAGCAACCACTTCGACAGTGGTGTACTTCTCCAGGCCTCGTTTCAGACCTGCTGCATAGTTTGCGAGGACACCAACCTCAGGCGGGTAGAACGGGGTGGCAATAACTACTTTCATTACAGAAACTCTAGCGTATGAATGGATAGGGCGCCATGGCTAGCATGGCGCCCTATCAGTTCCTGCCCACGCTGCGGGCCTGCGTCAGCCCTATGTACTGTAGGCCAGACGCGGTGGAACAGGCGAGATCGGAGGGTCCTTCGGCGGTGCTGCGCACTCGCCCGCGAGGACCTGCAGGTGCGTGGCGATGTTGCCCGCGATCATTGCCATCGTGAGCACGCCGAACACGAGCGGCACAAGAAAAAGTGGAGGTTGCTCTGATGCCATTTCACTGCCTCACTTTCGCGTTGGCTACGATCGTCTGTAGCTATCTGCACCCTACGCCCCCGATCGCGATTATGCAAGTCGATAGCCATAATGCTAGACTCGAGATGATGAAAATACTCATCGCCACAGCTCTCTTTCCACCCGACGTTGCGCCGGTTGCCGTATACACAAAAGAGCTTGCACAACGCCTCGCAACTACGCACGAGGTGCACATCCTCGCGTATGGACGTTTTCCGGAACAGGTGCCGGGAGTGGCAATTACAACGGTTTCCAAGCGACACCCACTCCCCACGCGTCTTGTCCTGTTTTTGATAGCGCTCATGAGGCATGCGCGACACGCAGATCGTATTGTTATAGAAAACGGTGCATCAGTTGAACTCCCCGCTCTCTTTGCTGCGCTTTTGACGCAAAAACCGTACATTCTGCATCGCGGAGATCGTACTGTACCGACGTCGCGCATGCGTGTACTCATCGAGCGCGTGGCACAGCGGTACGCTCGCAGAATAATTATCAACCTTCCCACGCCTCGCCCTGAACGACTTCCCTTTGCCGCACTAACGGAAGAGACTGAAACAAGCTATGAACGTTCGTGGCAGGCACACATTCGCGAACTCGAAGATGCACTCGCCTATGCATAACGCCGAAGCTGAATGGAAAGAGTATCGAGATGCGGAACTCGCGCGCGCCACCTCAGTTCTCACAGCCCTCGGCTTTACACTTGATGCTGAACAACCACATATCCAGGGAGAGCGCTTTTTGATGCATGCACTCACCACCAAGAGCGGTCGCAAACTGATCCTCCGTGGATCACACGCGCGCGGCCGCGTCATCATTAAAGTGACGAGCGACCCAGATGGAAAACGCGAACTCCGGCACGAACGCGAGTGTAGACGCGTCTTGGACGAGATCCGCTTTGCATACGGTATATTCCGCTCTCCTGAGGAGATCCTCTTTAGCGAGAGTAATGGACTGACGATCTCTGTTACGCTCTTTATTGACCAAGAGCAAGCGTTCTTGGATCGGGCGGTAGAAGAGCAATTTGCGCTCACTCTCGCAGCGTTTAAGGCACAAGAAAGCGCACACGCAACAACGTACGAACACTACCGCCTGGTTGAAGGAACATTCGGGTCAATTGATGCGGATGGATATATACGATCACTCAGAGGTTTTATCACCAGCATTCGCACTCATGCCCTCGATACGCGAACCGAAATGTTCACTGCCGTTGAACAACAATTTACCGAAAATCGTGACCGAATCGAACAATACTGCGGATTCCTCACGCATGTCGACTTTGTGCCACACAACTTTCGTATCCATGATGGCAACATGTACCTACTGGATCATTCGTCACTTCGTTTTGGAAACAAACACGAGGGGTGGGCGCGCTTTCTGAACTTCATGACGCTCCACAACCCAGCGCTTGAACATGCGCTCACATGGTACGTGGAACATAACCGCTCGCCGGAAGAATGGGAATCACTCGCACTCATGCGTCTGTATCGCCTGACGGAGCTCATATGCTTCTATGCGTCGCTTCTCTCGAAAACTGAAGGCGATCTCCATCGCCTCACAAAGACACGCGTACACTTCTGGAGTGACGTCCTCGCCGCTCGTCTTGAAAATCGCGACGTTGATGCAAGCATCATTAATGCCTATCGTGATACGCGCGACGCACTCCGTTCACCGGAAGAAAAACGGCGCCAGATTGGCCTGCACTAGGGGAGTGTGCGTATCTGTTCAACGAGTGCGCGGTATTCATCCACCAGTGGATGCTCGAAGCTTTCCTCCAGCATGGAGAGCATCGACTCTTCGAACTGTATTTTTTGTTCCTTGCCTCGGCGGAAGAATTCCCAGGCTTTTGTTCCATGGAGCGCATAGGTTGCGAGAAAATTCTCCGCGTTGTGCACTTTGTCTGCCGCTGACACCGCCTTGGCTTCTGTCGAAGCGGTACGAATCGACTCTATATACTGCTTTTTTCGCTCCTCCCACGCAAGACCTTTGTCCTCACTCACTTCTTTTATGATATTCACGACGTCACCAAGCTCTTGACGGAGCTCATCTTCCGAAACGGCGGTATCTTCAAGGACGTCGTGACAGAGCGCTGCAGCAATGACCGTCTCGGGGAAACCATACCCGTGTAGTTTGAATGCGACCATAATTGGGTGTGTAATATACGGCACGTCTCCTCCACGCCGCGTCTGCCCCGCATGAGCCCTTTGGGCGAGTATGAGTGCCCGCTCTACAAGTGATGTCATATAACGTCTGCAAAAACCTTTGCGCGCATCGCTACGGCAATCTTGTTCCAGTCATAGGTTTCAACAACCATTTCTCGGGCACGCGCCGTCACTTCTTGGACACCTACAGGGTCGGCAAGTATGTCCTGCACCGCTTCCGCAATCTGGCCTGGCGAATCTTTGTCGACTGCCCACGCAGTTGTTGGTTTGTCTGGATTTCGTTTTGCATCAAAGATAAAGTCCGCAAGACCCCCCTCTTGTGTAGCAACAACAGGTAATCGCGAAGCCATTGCAGATAGAAATGCATTGCCAAGCCCTTCAGAACGACTTGGGGCAACAAATATGTCGGAAGCCTTTCGGTATACGGTAACCTGCGAACGGTCGACATGGCCCGTGAATATGACTCGATCATCGAGCCCAAGATCAGCGGTCAACTTCTTCAGCATTTCCTCGTCTGTCCCACCGCCCACAACAAGAAATTTTACATGTGGTGGCAACATACGAAGCGCACGAATGACGTCGTCTTGCGCTTTCTGGTATTCGAGTCGCGCAGTGTTTACGAGCCATATGTCGCCAGCTTTCTTGCCAAGTTTTTCGCGTAGTGCTTCTACTTCTTCTATAGGCGTCGTATCTGCGAGGTCACGAGGATTTGCACCATTATGAATCAATTCAATGCGACCATGATATCCACGCTTTGGTGGCCACGTTGCCAAATAGTTTGAAATAACCTGAATAACTGACGCGGTGCGAAACCCACGGTCCAGAAGCGGGACTACTGGACGTATAAACCATCGCTCAAATACCTTTTCATACGGATCACCATCTTGGAGCGTCAGGATATGTGGCACGCGAGAACTAAGCATACGTAGAACTGCGATCGGTAGCAGCATATACGTCATCAGTGCCCACAGAGCACTGAACTGATGTTTTCGATGCAGCTGCCGTGCCTTCAGGACTGCGAGCGGAATGAATAGAATTTTTGACAGATAGCGTCCTCCAAAACCAACACGATGTACTTCTACATTTCCTAGTTTTTCATCGCGAGCATCACTACGGTCAAACCGCAGAGTCACCATGTGAAATTCAATATCCGTGATGCGGTCAGTAATTTCCTTGACCGCCGCTTCGGCCCCGCTCACATGTCGTGGGTAATACGCGAGCGAAAAAATCAATACCCTCTTCATGCGGCGAACTATATCACGCATCAAAATCACCACTCAGGAAGCTTGACTTTTAGCAAAAATGGGCTATGGTTTTCTTGTACGAACGTTCGAGGAGATCATCTAATGACTGATGCGCGCACTGTTCTTGGGTTCACTGGGATGCCCCAGCGATTGAAAGAGGTCCCCCGTAAGGCCCTTCAAGTTCTCGCCGAACTCCACTATGGACGACACAATGCAGGCCAGACCGGCGGTTGGCCAGAAACTGGACTCTTTGTTATTCGTACAGAGTACGGTGAACTGCTGCTCGACATTGAGCGAGTGTCCGTGCAAAAAGCCGGTTGGTTCGGCAAAAGCGGGACGTTCCAGGGCCAAATTTCCGACGCACTGCGCGGTGGATGGACATGGACCGATGCAACAGGCACATTCGACACATGGAAGATGACCGGATCGGTCTCCTTTCCAGGGGACGTGAAAATTCTCTGATCCACTGCCCGGGCAATTGACACAGCACCAAAAGGAGCCTTCGGGCTCCTTTGTTTGTATGTTGGTACTAAGTACGCCTGACTGACTCAATATATTCGCGCAGCGTGTATTGCTGCTTCCAACCAAGCGCTTCAAGTTTTGAAGTGTCATCCGCTCCCGACGAACGAGACGTTTTAGTCTGTGGCTTGATAACCACCTCACACCCAAACATTTGAACCACGTCGAGAAGTGAGTACACCTCTTTTGCACAAATTGCGTACTCATCCGCCTCGCCCTTCTCGCCAAGAATCACAAGACCGTCGACCGTATCATCAACGTGCGTAAACGCGCGGGTTTGCGTTCCCGGCGCGTTCACTTCGCATGGTTCACCGCCGAGGTACTTTTGTTTAAACGCTTCAATAACGGTTCCGTACCCCTGTTTCCAATCCGCCCGCTCGCCAGGTCCGTATACGTTATAAAAATAGGCGATGGAATATGGAAGGTCGTACCACCGACCGTAGTTGCTCACCAGATCGCTATTTGATGCCTTTGACCACGAATATGGCGAACGATCACGACCTTCAACGCCTTCAGCGTTCGCACTAGTGAATTTCGTCGATGAACCAGCATACACGAGCTTGCATTTCTTTTTACGCCAGTACTCCAAAACCGCAAAGGTTCCTGTCATATTCAGGTCAAATACAACATCAGGTTCTTCCATGCTTCGTGCAATTCGTGAATATTCACCGAGGTGATACATGATATCCGGATCTTCAGGAATCAGTTTCGCAATATCTTTGGTGTGCCCCTCGCGGTATTCAACACCCTCGACATGGTTGTCCTTTGACCCAGTGAAGTAGTTGTCGAGCGAAATGACACGGTGACCGTCTTTAACCAACCGTTCACAGAGATGGGAACCGACAAACCCAGCGCCACCTGTGACCAGTATGGTCTTTTTCTTTTGCATATCCTCGTTCATATTCGTTTGTGTTCAAACACCGCGTTACGCGACAGGTGGGGCTGGGCAAAGCCGGCACCGCCTGTTACAACAACCAGTTTCGCTGACATGCTCTGAACACTACCGCGACTAGACCGAATCCTCAACCTTCCATGCCTTCTTCTGCGAGCGCCGGACGAGGTGCGTAGCCGCGCCGCCCGCAAGCGCAATGATGAGTGCGCCAACCATCCATGTCCACGAACCAGTATCTCCTGGCACAACCTCCCCAATTGCAGCTACTTGGGTCTCCGGCACTATATCTGGTGTCATAGGTTCTGGTTGCACATTCTCAGGTTCTACACGCGCCATGCTCTTTTTTTCGACTTTCTTTGACGAGACAGGTTGCGCTTCTGTTTCTACCGGCGCCGATTCGGACACATTCTCCACAACTGGTTCTGGTGGCGGTAGCAGCACGGGTTCTGGCGCGGGCCCTGGTGCGACCGCAACTTTTAGCGCCGGTTTCGGTTCTGGAAGCTTTGGTTCCGGCAACTTCGCGGCTTCCTTCTTCGGTACTGCTTCAACTGCACGCGCTGCTCCTGGCGCCGCACCGGGCGTCGGATCTGTCGGCACAAACGTCGCACCACTTCGCGAGAGCGACGCACCATCTCCTGATGCCCCCATGTCACTCGAAAATGTAATCGAATCTTTATCGGACAACTCTTTTTTGCAACAACGAAGCCCTAATTTCTCACCGCTATTGTTAAGAGAAAATGATGAATCAAAAAGAAGACCAGTGTATGACGGCCAGTCAGCTTTAAATTTGTCGACATTGTCGACGATGACTGCATACGCGCCAGATTGCAACTCTGATGCACCGAGCGCCGTCAAAGAATGGTTGGTCGTGCCTTCGACGAGTTTCCACTCGGTAAAGTCAACCGCCTCACCTTCGTTGTAGACTTCGATCCACTCACGATCAGTATCCGACCCTTCTGACAAGTCATACATAATCTCACTGATGATGACTTGTGCATGCACTGGCATCGCGCAGGCAATCACTAACATGCATACACCACAGAGAGCTGTTTTCACGCCCTCATTGTCCCGCTCGCGCTGTTTGCGTCAATGGGCAATGGCTGCAAACTGTGCGCAACTACCCATTCAAAATCTTTTGAAGTTCTTCAGTCGAAATTTCATTTCGAGGAGGCGGTGTGGAATCTTCGACTCGAGGACGGGGTCGTTCCTCCTGTGGCGGCCGCTCCTCGCGAGGAGGACGCGGCTGCTGATGTATTTCGCTTTTTGGTTCACCCCCCATTTTCTTCTCGCGGCGCGCTCTCAAAATATCTGCGGGCGACCGCTGATCTTTATTCGCTGATTGCACCGTTGCAATAGCATCTTTGAGCAGCGAGCGCTGGCCGGACGACGTTTCTTCCCGAGGTCGCAATGGTTCGCGAATCTCACGCGACTCACGGAACTCTCGCGGTTCAGGGCGAGGCTCAATACGTGGTTCGCGAGGTTCAGGGCGCGGTTCGCGTGGTCGGTCATCACGCGGTCGATCATCGCGGGGACGATCGTCGCGAGAACGGTCCTCGCGTGGGCGGTCATTGAATCGCGGGCGGTCTCCAAAACTTCGTCTCTCTTTCGGAGGCGGAGGCGGTGCGGTAAATTCTCCCTGCCTCTCCGCAATCAGTTTTTCCACGTTGGCACGTGTCCGCCCATACTGTTTGCGTGTCCACTGCGTCACGTCCTCACGAAACGAAATGTTCGGCACATCAATTGGCGGAATGGTTTCTGCGGAGAACGGCGCACTTCCCACTCCGTCGATCATGAGTGTTAGATAGATCTGCCCGATTCCGAGGTTGATCAGGTCTTCCGCCATAAAAGTCGGCTCGTACACGGTCTTTAAGACTTCTGCATCAAACGGTCCGACACGGAATGTAATAAGCGTCCCAACGTTTCCAAAGACAGCGTTTCGGACGTTCTCCTCCATCTGTTCGATGTACTGGTTTGCGAGTGTGAGTGCAAGCTTATATTTACGTGACTCCGAAAGAATGTCGGCAAATGCCTCGTTCATCATCGACTGAAATTCGTCCACGTAAAAGTAGCAACGTGGGAGGTTGTTCATACGTGCAGCGGGTTCGTCAGCGCGGCTCATCGCGGCAAGGTAAATTTTGACAGTGAGCATGCTCCCCAAGAGCGAAGCATTTGTCTCACCCATACGTCCTTTCGAGAGGTTTACAATAAAAATCTTTCTCTCATCCATCATCTTACGTAGATCGAATGATGACTTCGGTTGCCCAACAATGTTGCGAATCAAAGGGTTCGCGACAAATTGGCCAACCTTGTTCTGAATCGCCGGTGTCGCTTCGCGCGTATAGCTGTCGGTGTATGTCGCAAATTCGAGTTTCCAGAAATCCTGAACGATTGGATCGGTGATTTTTTCAATGACCGCCGCGCGAAACTTTTTGTTCACAAGCATGCGGTTTACATCGAGCAGCGTCGAGTCTGGATACTCGAGGAGCGCCAAGAGAACGTTCTGCAAGATGTATTCCATGCGGGCACTCCACATGTCCACCCAAATTCTCCTGAACGCACCCATGAGACCGGACACAACGAGGTGACGCTTGTCATAGCCAACGTCTTCCATGACGTTAAAACCAACCGGATATTCAGTATCGAATGGTGCAAAATACAAGACGTCCTTGATACGCTCTTGTGGAATGAAGTCGAGAAGCTTTTCGGCTGTCGAACCATGAGGATCAATAAAGGCAATACCTTCTCCATTTTGAATGTCTTGGATCGCCATGTTTTCGAGCATGGTAGATTTGCCCATACCGGTTTTGCCAATTACATAGACGTGCTTGCCGCGATCAATGGCACGAATACCAAACATTTCGCGTTTACCACGTGTATGTGTTGTCGCAAAGTACGTAATGCGACGCTCGTCGTTAGGATTCCCGTTTCCCTGCGGAACTTCCACCATATACAAAGTATACCGCTTCTATAGCAGAAAAGCGCGCCAGAGGTTCCGGCGCGCCTTGCAAGCACATTCTCAAGCGATTCCTAGGCTAGGGAGTAGCTCGAGCGTACTTTGGTGTCTTCTGCGTCTGCACATCTTCCGCGACCATTGCCCGATACTTTGGTATGTCCGGATAGTCGCGTAGGAGCTGATACTCCTTGTACTCGACAAACGCAGTACGTGTTCCCACCGCGAGCGCGATGAGAAGGAGAGAGGTATACAGAATACGCATCACTGAGCGTCCTGATAAGAGACCCCCCGGCCTCCTGACGGGGACTATATCATTCTCAGACACAAAGTCGATGACTGTTGTATGAAGGTGTGTACTAATCTGGTTTTAATACCGGCCTGAGGCTGTTGTACTTGTTTGCCGGATCCCAGAACATCCAACTGTCGAGCCCCGCGTCGTAGGTTGCTTTGATTTGTTCCTCCACCATCGCGGGCGTGTATGCGACCGGATAATTGAAATCCTGAAGCCACGGGCGCAGTTTGTTTTTGTCGTACGCCGGTTTTGCGTACAGTGCAGGTGTTGAAGTACCAATACGTTCATATGCGAGGGCACTAATTTTGGTAGTTGTCGCAACTGTACGCTTGACCGCAATTTCCATTGAATAGTTCACGATATCGTACCCGCGTTCGTTGACATTTTTGTATCCGCGGAAGCCGCTTGGGTAGTGCGACGGATAAACCATCGGTGCAATGTAATCAAAGTACGGCAGTGCGCGCTCCAACACTTGTCCGATATTCAAATCATCATAATTGGTAGTAACCATGCCAAACAGATCGGCCGAGAGTACCGGCATGTGATCAAGTTGCTCTGCACGCACTGCTTCCGCGAGCTTCTTGAAAAACAGCTCGAGCTGTACTGGCATTTCGTTCGTAGAGTGCGTAAATACCGTGTCGTTCATATCGCCATCAGATGGGTAGCGAATGTAGTCGAAATTTATCTCATCAACACCCAAATCATGCGCTTCGCGAGCGAGGGCAATGATGTAGTCGTGGAACGGCGCCGCACCCACGTCGACAAACGAAAGTCCCTTCCGATCCTTCCAGATACCACCTTTTTTGCTCTGAACCGCGAGCTGGGGATGTGCTTTAGTGTAGAGCGGATCCTGAAAAACGGTGAGCCGTCCGATCACATACACTCGGTGTTCGTGCAGCTGCTCCACAAATGCGCGAAAGTCTGCAATGGTACACCCCTTACCTCCTCGTTCAGCAGTTTCTGATGGAAATGAAACGGTGCCTGAATAATCCTTGAGGTCAATAATAATCGCATTTAACTCTGTTTCGTCCATGAGCTTCATGAGCGATGTGCGGTAGCTGTCCGTCGCCGCAGCGCACTGCGACATGTATATGGCACGTACACTTTCTGGCTCTGGTATATGTTCTGCACGAGGCGGTGCCGGCGTTTTAGCCTCGTCGCCCTGCTTCTCGGGCGTATTAGTACGCGAAAACGTTGCGGTTGGCGGCGTAATAAATTCACCGACTTGTGCGATAGCACGTTCGATGACACCACTCCAACCACTCATGAAAAGCGCACCGATCACAAATGCACCTCCTGCCACCAGGAGGAGCGGTATGCGCGCGCGAGAGAGCGGGCGCTTAGGGTTCGGCATGCTCGGTTTCCAGATGCGGCGCACTCTCGACAAATGCGTGTTTTGCAGAATTCTCGCTCGTGCTACGGCGCCGCACGACGATACCAGCCATAATGACAAATACACCAATCACAACGAGCAATACAGAATCCCACCGCACCGGAAACCCTAAGAACGGCAGCAGCGCCACGAATGTTCCCAGGAGCATAATCACGGCATCAATGGTCATAGAGGAAAGTATACTGCGCCTAGAGCGGGTGAACAATCACAACAAACTCACCACGCTGTTTTTCTGGGACTTCTTCAAGGGTTCGTTTAACCTCGGCCGCCGTCCCACGGAGCACTTCCTCGTGCAGTTTAGTAAGTTCGCGACCGATAGTGACACGTCGCTCTCCGATGTCCCCCAGTAATTTCATGATGCGATGAGGCGATTCATACAAAACCACCGGAATATCGCTCGCAAGGACTTGTCGTACCATCGTTTGTCGTCCTTTTTTGTGAGGAAGAAACCCTACAAAGGTAAACCCGGTCTCTGAAATTCCCGCTATAGAAAGCGCTGCTGTCAGCGCCGAGGGCCCCGGTATCGTTTCTACCGTACTATGCGGTGACGTCGTGTATACGCGCGCGACAAGCCGCGATCCCGGATCAGAAATGCCAGGAGTACCTGCATCAGTTACAAGGGCAAGTCTCTTTCCATCCTCAAGCATCGAAATAGCCTGCAGCGATGCTTTTTCTTCCGATTTTTCGTCGCACCGTATGAGCGGTTTGGCGATTTCGTACTTTGCAAGAAGTTTAGCTGTCACCCGTGTGTCTTCACACAAGATTGCATCAGCTTCACGAAGCGTGCGTAGTGCACGAAGCGTGATGTCTTCAAGATTGCCGATCGGCGTTGCGACTATAGAGAGTGTTCCCATGCGGGGACACTAGCATACTCGCGGCACGGATCCAATTTCATATCTTTTTTGACGTCTCGTCAATAGTAAGTAGGATACGGTTAGGTCAATGAGTTTCAAACAGAGGGGGTGAAGACCCATGCAACGCTCGACCCATGAACTGCCATTCAACAGGATGCGCGTCCCGATGATTACACATGGCAAAGTCACGTTTACTGCGGCCTGCTTTGGTAAACCGCATGACTGGAGCTTGAATCCATTTCAGGAACCAGGCGATCAGTCAAAAGACTGGCGCTTAGCCGAACGCCTCGGTCAGGCGCTTAGCAGTGTTGGTGCAACAACAGTGTTTGCGACTCGGCCCGTGCACGCAAATGCACGGATAATAGACCGGCATCGTCTTAACAAACATATCGCGCTGCCGCACGGTGTCGACCTCGTCCGCAATGGCGATATTCCAGCAGATGGAACATCGCTCTACCCGGGCGAAGCCAGCGCCATGACTGCGGGCGGATGTCCGCGCATCGTGGTTGTCTGTGGGAGTGCAATGGCCGATGCACATGCGGGACGCGATAGTCTGATCGATCGGGAGCGAGTTCTCACCGGTATGAAAAGTCGGCGACACGAAACGGTCGTTGAGGCACTGCTTGAACGAGTGTCACTCGAGTCGATGCGGAAAGATGTTCATGCGTGGGTATTTTTCTCGATCGAGGCTCGACGTTTCGTGCATGATGGTGGGCACGACACCTACGGAACGTACAATTGCAAGTTGCCGAATCACATTGCCGACCACTGGGGCATGCCAGCGCGCATCGACTGCGTTAGCGCAGACGATTGGCCATACCCGTACCAAAACTCCAGCATGTATCTGGACCTGCCGAGACTGATTCGAGCCCAGTTTGCTTCGCTCGGAGTACCGTCGAACCAAGTGCACCTTGAATACGCATACGGATCTTCTGATCTTCTGTTTGACACCAGAGGACCGGATGCCAAGAAACGCAATTTGGTGACCGTCGTCCGCCACACGTAGTTGCGGTTGACATCGCGCGACCGAAGCCGGAGCAACAACCTGTTGCCCGGCTTCGTTCTTTTATGAGTGAGTGATAGCATCTTGGAATGCAGTGGAAAAAAGCACACTTCATCGGAATTGCGGGCAAAGGCATGAGCGCTACAGCGCTCCTTTTGAAACAGCAAGGTGTTGAGATTAGTGGTTCGGACGAGGAGTTTTATCCTCCCGTCAGTGATTACCTCTCCGCTGCTCAGATTCCCTTTTCAAGCGGCTATCGAAAAGAAAATATTCCGGCAGATGTCGACGTGATCGTCATTGGAAAAAACGCAAAACTTGTGCGAGAGAGTAACGACGAGGTGCGTGCTGCATTTGAAAGCGGAAAAAAAATCATGTCCTTTGCTGATGTGCTTTCAGAGGTGACCGAACGCACCGACAACATCGTTGTCGCGGGCAGCTATGGCAAATCAACCTGCACCGCACTTCTTGCCCACTGTCTTATATCAGCGGGTAAGGACCCAGGTTATTTCATCGGCGAGGTGACGAAGGGTTTTGAGACCTATGCGCATCAAGGGAATGACACAATGTTTGTACTTGAAGGCGATGAATACCCGTCGGCAAACTGGGACACAACGTCAAAGTTCTTGCGCTATCACGCACGCTCGGTGCTCCTTACTTCCGCGACCCATGATCATATCAATATTTTTAAGACACACGAGGACTACTTGCAGCCATTCCAACAGCTGTTGACATCGATACCGGCGGACGGACTCCTTGTGGTTAGTGCAGAGCCCTTTGCGCGCAAACTGGCAGAACACACCACCGCACGCACGGTGCACTATGCGCTATCTGATCCAGGTGCATGGCATGCCACGAACATTTCCTATGGCAAAACCACTACCTTCATGCTCATGAACGGCGCAGCCCCTGTTGTGACAATCTCAACGACGCTCCTAGGCGCACACAATGTCGAAAACATCATCGGTGTTGGATGCCTACTGCTCGAAAAGAAACTCGCTACACCCGAAGAATATGCTGAAGGAATCCGCACATTTCAGGGCGTAAGGCGCCGCATGGAGCTCCTTACCGCGCACTCGTCCATACCTGCCTATGAGGGATTTGGGTCCTCATATGAGAAGGCGCTGAGCGCGATCAAAGCGATGAAACTGCATTTCCCTCAGAACCGCCTGATTGTCGTTTTTGAACCACATACGTTTAGTTGGCGAAACCGCGAGAAAATCGAATGGTACGACACGGTATTTGCAGGCTCAGACGAGGTGCTAATCTATCACCCCGCAGAACAAGGATCTACGACGCATGCACAACTCTCGCACGACGAGATTATCAACCGAGTGCGTGCCGCAGGTCTCTCTGTGCAAAAAGTGACGACGCCCGCTGAGACGTTGGACGCGCTCTCACATACCATCCGCGACGGCGATGTGGTTTTGATTCTCACCTCAGGAGGTATGGATGGCCTTGTCGCAGACATCCCGCAATGGCTCGACCGAACGTTTTAACTATGCGCGAATGGAAAGCGGAATTCATAAAAACGTATGAGACATATTCGTTCGGGTACTGCTCATATGCACAATACGAGCCTGGCGACGAACTTACCAACCTCTATGCATACGGATATTTGCCGTTTTCAGGATCGCCAGACGCTCAAAGCGTCTTCTACATGGCGAGAAGCGCGCGCGTCCCGCTTTCAAATTACACATTTACGAGCGAAAACCGCCGCATTGCAAAGATGTATGATGATCAATTCATTCGAACCGAACGGTCTCCACATGACTTTGCAGTTGATGAGGACGCGGTCGCATTCTGTCTTGACTACTTTTCCATCGTACACGACGCTCGGATTATGCCGCGCGAGCGTCTATTACACATACTTGCAGACCCGGTGTGTACACACGTAATTACATACAAAAACGTGGATGATCCTGTCGGACATGTACTAGTTGCGCGCGATGTGACAATGGAGCACTTTTGGTTTTCTGCTTTTGCGCCCGCGTATTTGAAGAAAAATCTCGGGATGTGGCTTATGCTCGATTGCGTTCGCGAAGCACAAAAGTCAGGCCATTCCCATTACTATCTGGGGACTGTCTACGGTGAAAAAGCCCTCTACAAGGCAAATTTTGAGCCTCTTGAGTGGTGGGACGGCTCAGCGTGGCTGTGCAATCCTCACAATCAAGAACTTCGCACGCGTGCCAAAGATGACACGCACGGTGTTCAGCTTGATACGTGGCAACAAAGCTTGAGGCGCTTCTAAATAGCAGTGGCCCGAAGGCTTGGTATTATGCATCTATGGCACGTATCTACGAAAAAGCGTATTTCGAAGATCGAATTGTTCCACTCGAAGAGGCTCATTTGAACGTTGCAACATCTGCAGTGTTATACGGCCTCAGTGTCTATACGGTTTTCCCTGTATGCCGTTCGTCTCTCGGTAAACCTCACGCATTTCGCATGCACGATCACTACCGACGACTCATCAACTCTGCACGGATTATTGGTATTGATACATTTGAACCCACGTGGCCTGAAGATAGATTTATTGAAGCGATGCGTCAACTTCTGACGGAAAATGTTCCAGCCGAAGATGTATTTATCCGTGTTACGGTGCATGTGAATGAAATGCTGCCAGGCACCCGTTCGCGCGGCCTCAAGACGACACTGAGCGCATTTGTGTATGAAGCGGCGTCAATCCTTCCAAAAAACGGTGCCCGCTTAAAAACGAGTGTCTGGCGGCGCATCCCGGACTATGCAATCCCCTCCCGTGCAAAAGTGAACGGTGCATACGTCAATTCGGTTCTGGCGAAACAAGATGCGATCGACAGTGGCTATGATGATTGCATTTTCCTTGACGTGAACGGTCACGTGTGTGAACTAAGTGCAGCCAACATCTTTATTGTTAGAGATGGCGCTCTGATAACGCCAGATACCACGAGTGATTTGCTCGAAGGAATAAACCGAAAGACCGTTTTGCAAGTAGCGAAAGATTTAAATATCCCAACATTTGAACGTGGAATTGACCTTACTGAACTTTACATCGCTGACGAGGCATTCGCATGCGGAACATCGGCCTATATCACGCCGATACTTGAGGTCGACGCACGCAAAGTCGCGAATGGAGTATGTGGACCACTGACAGAAAAGATTCGAGCCATATATACCCAAGTCCTCCATGGGGAAGCGGCTGCATACTCACAGCTGCTTACCACATTTTAATCCACCAAGGGACTATACGGGGCAGGTTATTTAAACATCTTCCCTGCCGCATTCCAGCGCGTGTACAGGTGATACGCCGAAACGAGATAGATCACGGCGGTAATCACAAAGACGGCATAACTCGACGAAATCGACATGCCGATGTTGTTGCCGATGAGACCAACGACACCAAGATTGATTCCTGAGAGGACCATGACGAAAAATGCGATCGTATCCTTCGTGTTTTTGTGTCCAAACAACTTCTGGCCTCCACTAAACCAGCGATACAAGAGGTACGCGGACGCAACGCCAGAAACGATCCAGGAGAGCTTTAACAAAAGACCAACGAGACCATGGGCCGAAAAGAGAAGTAACACTGGCGGCGTACCGCCGAGAAAAAGTGCGAGGGCTGCGATGATAAGGCGCACTTCTGACCAGAAGAAGGCGTATTTCTCTAACGCATCTGGATGCGTGTGATGTTGTAAATTGTGCATGTGAGTAGTATGGCAGATTTACATCCGAATAACCGCACGGTTTCTCAACGTGTGGATAGTGAGTGAGATCGAGGGTTTTGCCAAGAACTTACTACAGGAAAAGCACCCTCTTACCCTTGTTTATAGAGGATTGGACAAGAAAATACAACGGATAGGAGCATTGCGCCCCAACAGGGCGTTTGGACGACTTTCCCCGCTATCCTCTCGATTTCGAACACGCGAGGCAGCGAGAGTAGGGATCCAAGGGATAGAATAGAGATACCAGAGGAGTATGAAGAAAAACCAGCTCACAAAATACGAAGAAAATGTTCTCGCAAATGCAGAACCTCGGAAAAAGATCGTCGGTACCGACTCATTCATCACGAAACAGACCAATCGTTTTGCGAAGGAGTACAAGTGCACAACTACAACCGAGATAGTGCTCGCCGAGCGGATCGCATCCGCACATGTCGAACTCATGGGATACCGAGAGGTGTACAACGTGTGGCTCGCTTCTGCGGAAAGGAAAAGCTCGCCAATCAACGGGCGAGATTTGGATGCGTTGAGTAGACACATTGACCGCACCCACCGACAGATGCTCGCCACGATCACTGCCCTGCGGCAGCTCAAACAACCTCATCTTGAAGTGAACGTGATAGCTCGCAACGCGTTTGTGGCGCAAAACCAGCAGATAAACGAGCGATCGTAAAAGCATGAAATCACGACGCTCATATCATTCAGGAAAACCGATTCTCGTTGAAGAGTGCCAAAAGGTCAGTATCACGAGCTGTATTCGCGCAGTAAATGAAAAGCTCAAGAAAGCACTGCTCGCAGCAGAAACGCACATTGGCAATCAAACCATCGAACTCATCGCATCAAAGACCGCATTCAATGGAGTACGTTACTGGTTCAGGTGTCCACTCTGCAGCAAACGGATGGGCACGTTGTTCATGCATCCGCTCACGAGTGAAATAGGATGCAGAAATTGCTTAGAGCTCGAGTACCGTAGCCGGAGATACAAAGGCATGTTGGAAAACGGGCAAAAACAAGGCACGGGAATGTCAACCAAAGCTATGCTATGATTTTCCTATTATACAGTCGCAATAAAATATATGGTTAGAGATTGGCCGAAGATAAAACCGATGGATGCCCACGAAGCCCACCAACCAGTATTTACGTTTCGTGGTGTTGTAGAGAAAGACGGGCAGCGACTTGCAGTGTTTGACATGCAGATGGGGAACAAGATGAACCACGTAACACGCGCGGCCGATGAACTAACGAGAGAGGTCGAGCAGGCGCGAGAAGCCGTCAAAAACTGGTCAGAACACGAAACAAAGCACGGGAGTGAAAGCAACAAGCAACATCACGCAAACGCTCGCGCAAATCTCTCCGCTTTTGAGACCGCGTTACGGTCTCTTGCATCGTGATACACTTTGAGCATTACCCTATAAAATAAGTGCACCTATGGACGGCAAAATCGAACAATCGCAGCCAAAGCACAGTGCAGAGTTTCTTGCGTTATCAGATGCAGATAGACAGCTCGTGTCGGAGGAAGCAGTTCGTCATGCGAAGTTAGTAGGCGCTCCAAATGCGGCGCAAATCGAAGAGTATCGCCGACAATTCGCAGCCGACCCAGAGGTGCTCACTTCGTTGAGGCAGGCAGATGCCGATAGGCGTCGCGCTGGTATCAAATGAAAGCGGATTTCCTAAAGAGAGCAGTAGAGCTTTCCAGATTCTCTCTCGATGCGGGAGAGTTTCCTGCCGGTGCTGTATTGGTGAGTAAGAAAGGCAGCATATACGAAAGCAAACCATCTATTCCGCACAACCACGGAGAGACAATGGTAATTGACTTGGCAATTGAAGCAGAGGGCGCGCCATTGGAAGAGGCTGTGATTTACGCTTCAATGCAGCCGTGTCTGATGTGTTCAGCAAAGATGTATTGGGCGGGTGTAAGAACTGTCTACTTCGTCATTCCAAAAACTGAGGTGAAAGCTGAATACGCATACGAGGATACGACCGATACAGCGCAGCTCGCAAAGAACTTCTTTGCACCAATCACGATGAGTCACGAGCCGGAACTGCTGGACGAAGCAATGAGCATCTACAATGCGTGGGTGAAGAAAATCGAATCATGATCCACATCAAATACAAACTCGATAAGTCGGAGCACCATGGCGTTGGTATGTTCGCCGATGAAGACATTGCAAAAGGCGCGCTCGTCTACACACCGAGCCCGTTGCTCGATGTAAACCTGACGCAAGAACAGTTTGAATCACTCGATGAGAAAGAAAAACGCGAGTTGCGATACTGGGGCTTCTTCGATGAGCCAAGCCAGCGATGGCACGTTGATTTTGACGTAACGCATTTCATCAACCACTCCTACGAGGCAACTGTGACGCAGGATCCAAACCACACCGAAGCACACCTTGTTGCAGCACGCGACATCAGACAGGGCGAGGAACTGACGCAAAACTACTTGGAGTTTGAGACCGAGGAGGATCTGCGGAAAAGAGGCATCGCACCCAAAGCGTGATTTGGCACACCCCAGCGATTTCAGGAACGAATACGAGGATTGGGAGCAATTCGAGCGCAAACCCGCATCTCGAGGCACCACGGCGCGGCCCAAAGGGAGCCCGTCGGGCGAGAGAAGCAACGCACTCGCTCTTCGTGAACTCCTGCGCTAATATGAGAGCGTCACGCAAAGTGACGTCACAAACCTAACCCGTCGGGCAACCGGCGGTATGGCACAAATCCTCAACGACAGAAACGGTCTACCGACCGGCACTCGTCGTTGAGGTCTATGGACGAAAGTCCATAGCGTGATTTCCCGAAAGGGGGTCATAGCCGGTTTCGGTAGACCGTTTGTGTATACACGAGCCGGTTTTATAAGAAAAACCTCAACGACGGTTTTATGGAAGAAACACAGAGAGGATTCATCTCTCTGATTGTCGCGATCGCACTCGGTCTCGCGGCAATCGGCGGGAGTGTCGCATTCATGGTTGCATATCAGAATGTCGGTCGAAACGGAACTTCAATTACCAATTCAAGCATTGCGCAAACGGCTGCCGCGGCCGCAAGTGACGTAGCGACAACGTCGGACGCTGTGCCCAAGGAAACAGTTGTACGTTCGGATACAACATTGCAGGCCGCGGCCGAAGCAAAACAAAATGAAGCGCCGCTTGCATACGCGCCACCTGTGCAGATGGGTGGGAGCAGCGGATTCGGTTCGGTCAATGTCGAGCTAACAGAGGAGCGAAGTCAGCCCGCGGTACCTTATCCAACCACAGCACAAATGGCAGGTGTGCTCTTGCTGTGTACAGACACGAGAATAGCGCATATCTGCAATCAGACATTCTGGGACGGGTATATGAGCAACGTGCTCTTCAGGAACGAGGTGGACGTATTGGTGATCCAATACCAGCACCAAAACGATCAGGCGCGTTTGGCGGCGCAGCTGCAGCAGAAAAACTGCGCGGTATGGATGGACGCGATCAGTCCGCTGCTTGCTGGGATGGGCCCCGAGGCGTCTGCAAACGCCCAGAAAAGCTCGATGGCCGCCTGCAGCGGCGAGGATTACGATGATACGGCATATCAGCTGTCAAAGATCAAAGATGATGTGGAAGACCTTGAGGACATCGTGTGTCCGCTCGAATCGAACGACATCAACTGCCAGCTGATGCACTAACCATGCGAGCTGTCGGCAAAAAAGTACTCATCGGAGCAACGCTGGCCATCACAGTTATTGCCGCAGCGCCTTATCTTGTGTCGAACGGTATTGTGGTCGGAACGGAGAGAATCATGGCGCTACCCGATCGCATGGAGACCTACAGTGCAATCGACGAGACCTGCTCAGACGAGCAAAATCGCAGCAAGTGCCTCGCTGAGCTGCTTGCGGAAACAGAGCACGATTTGGAGCAGACGTTGGGTGCAAAGCTCAAAGACACGTGGCCAGCGTTCCGGGACTCGCTCTGCAAGGATATGAGCGGAGACGAGCTAAACGACTGTCGCATATACCAAACGCGTCTCTTCCAGAAGCAAAGGCGGCTATATAAAGCCACGAAAAACACGGGACTGGAGGAGGAAAATCCGATAAAATAGGTTCATGAGTCGCATCGAAACTGAACTGACACGAATACGGAAGATACTCGAAAAAAGCAGTCCAGCACTCGCCGAAGAACGAGAGCGTAATATCAAGCAAGACATTGAGAGGGGTGATGCGTTCGTGATCTTCGCTAATCTCCTCACGCCCGAGGAGGAAGGGCCTCATGTGGACGAAAAAACTGCCGCAGAAAATCGCGCCAAAGAGCGCATCTTCCTGCAGGTCAAAACGCTGGACTTGCCGCAAGATCGCAAGGTCAAAGTCATCTTCCAAACCGTCGAGGATAGAGAAAACGACGAGCTACTGCATTTGCTGCACCAGCGAACAAGGAAGTAACGAACGCCATGAACAAAAAGTCAGACATGCAAAGCGGAATGAGAGTGGCCTTCTATGTTCGCGTATCAACAGACGAACAGGTTGAGCGATACGGTGTCGACCTCCAAATCGACTCCCTCAAGGGGTTGATCAAATCACGTGGAAAACTCTCCGACGGCAGTGATGCTTTCATCTTCGCAGGCGACAAGTACTTGTATCGTGATGATGGTGTGAGCGGCACGGTTGATCTCGATGAACGTCCTGCCTTTGCACGACTCAAAGAGGACATCGTGAATGCCCCAGAGGGCAACAAGCCCTTCGATATGGTGGCGGTCTTCAAAATCGACCGCTTCGCTCGCAAGCTCAAAATCCTCCTCGACGTTATCGAGTTCTTCGAGGAGAACGAGATCAAGTTCATGTCGGCAAACGAGAGCATCGACACCTCGACACCATTTGGGAAAGCGATCCTCGGCATCATCGGTGTAATCGCGGAGTTGGAGCTCGAAAACATCAAGCTCCGAACGCAGGCGGGGCGCGAACAGGCGGCTAAAGTCGGCAAGGCAATGGGCGCATCCGCGCCATATGGGTACGAAAAAGACAAAGGGGGTCGGCTCATTATCCTCGAACCCGAAGCCGAGATGGTGAGAACGATCTTCACCATGTTTGTTGAAGAAAAGCACTCGACGCAAGAGATCGCCAACTGGCTCAAAGAACACAAGGTCTTTTCCCCGGCCGCTTCCGCTGTCTACTATGGCAAACGAAAGAAAACACAGAAAAGGAAAAACGCGAACGAGTTCTGGCGTTCCGAGAGAGTGTCTGACATCCTAAAGGACGAACGCTACATCGGAAACAACTACTACAATCGGTACGGAAAAGGCAGTGAGTTGCCGAAGTCAGAGTGGAAACTCTCCGACTATCGAGTTCCTGCGATCGTCAATCCGCTGACATTCAAGAAAGCACAGAAGCTCCTCGTAGCGCAAAAGCACACACGAGCGGTAGCAAAAGATGACCACATCTACCTCTTAAGCGGACTTCTCAAATGCGGAAGCTGCTTTGATCGGCAGCGAGACGAAAGCGAGTGGCATTGGAGCGGATGGCGCAAAGAACTGCACAAAGGCAAAAAGGACTTCGTACATTCATACATATGCGGAAGGAAAAACCGCTCAAAATCGAGCATCTTCTGCAATGCTTTGCCACTGCCAGCAGAGGAGATTGAGAACTTCATTCTGGAGGAAAGCATTAAGTTCCTACGGGATCCAAGAGCAGTACACGCATACCAACAGAAACTGCTCTCGACACGCAAAGAGATTACTTCGCTACGAAAGAAACAGAAGTACCTTACTGACCTACTAAACGCTATACCGAGAAGACAAGAACTAATGCGTCAACAGCACCAAGGAGGCGTGATCGACATAGAGCGACTCAAGACCGATTACGAAGCTCTCAAAGAAGACGAAAAGCGGCTACGCAAAGAACTGGACGAAGTAGAGAAACGCATCGCACAAGGCGACCTCTCGGAGAGCTACCTCAAAGCGACAGAGGTTTTTGCTGACACGTATCGAGGTGTCATGGATGACCTCAGGACAAATCGGAAAGGCGCATCACAGCTTCTGCACTCACTTATCGACGAGATCATCGTTGATGCACGGCCGGTACAAGAAAGCGACGTAATCGCAGGCAGAAAGAAGCCGGATCAGAAAATCCCTCACGAGCTGTATGTGAGGTTGAAGCTACCGTTTGAGATGATCAACCTGAACCTCTGGCGCAACCAAAGACAACAGGAGGGTTCACGTCAAAATCCGCTATCTGGTGGGCGCGGGGAGATTTGAACTCCCAATCCTTTCGGAATACGGTTCTGAACCGTACGTGTATACCGTTCCACCACGCGCCCGAATACAACCAACAGGGGCATTGTATACGCGCTTTACGCAAAAGAAAGAAGGGCCGCTCGGCAGCCCTTCTTCAGTTGTCCTCGACTCGCTCACGCAGCGTTACGACTGCTGAGTTGTTTCAGGACGAATCTCGGCGGTTTCAATGCCCCGATGCGTGTGGCACCAACGGATTTGGACTACCTGATCCGGCCGCAGCTCCGTGAAGCCACACCGTATGGCTGTTTTGATGTGCACATAAATGTCGGGAGTACCCTCGCCTCGCGTGAGGAATCCAAATCCCCGCACACGGTTGAACCACTTTACTCGTGCGCGCTCCCAATCGCTTTCTGGCTTGAGAACGGGAGGCGTCCGTGACTCCGAGATCTTCGCGTTCGTCTCGTCCATAGAAAGAACACGAAACGCTTGCAGCCCCCGTGGCCGCTTGAGCACCTGACAAACGACACGGGCACCTTCGTAGGCCGTCTGCCAACCACCAGCCCTCAGGCAGGTGACGTGCAGAAGGACGTCGGCAAGGCCATTGTCGGGCGTAATGAACCCGTAGCCTTTTCATATTTTGAACCACTTGACGGTGCCGGTGATTTCAAACACTTCAACACCGGAGTCATCAGCGTTATCGTCACGAAACGCTGCCACATCAGGCTGGTCGGTCTGGTTACTCTGCATGATTCACTCCTATGCCATGCACACTCGCGATAACCTACGAGCGATGTGATTCTACAAGACCTCTGTAAGATGTCGAGCGTCACTCCATCGCTTCGATTTCTGCACCAATTGCATTAAGACGCTCGTGCAAGCGTTCATATCCGCGATTGATTGGATAGACATCGCGAAGCATTGATTCACCTTCCGCCGCGAGCATACCAATGAGGAGGAGTGTTGCGGGGCGAAGCGCTGGTGGCGCCTCGATATCTGCAGCGTGCAGTTTTGTAATACCTTTTACGAGGACGCGATGCTGATCGAGCCGTTCGACGTTCGCACCAAGGGTGTTCATCAGCAAGTAGTATTCGGGTCGCACTTCATAGACCCAGTCGAGAATCAGTGTGTCACCTTCTGCTTGTGTTGCAACAGGCACAAAGTATGGAAGGTTATCGATGTTAATCCCCGGATACGGTCGCGGTGCGATCTTTTCTGGCGGTGCTTGTAGAGGCCCGTCTTCCAACTGCAAGTCAACAAGTTTAGTGTGCCCGTTTTCCGCCATGTATTCTTTTGAGCGCGCATATCGGAAGCCCATACTCTCGAGCGTCATGAGTTCCAATTCGAGAAAGTCGATGGGGCAGCGTTTGATGGAAAGTTTTGAATGCGTCGTCGCAGCGAGAGAGATAAAAAACATACTCTCGATTGGATCTTCGCTGGGAAACGCGACAACGGCTTGATTCACATCTGAAACACCGTGTACCACGAGCGTTGTAGTGCCAATACCTTCAATTTTCACACCACACTGCTGCAAGAAAATACACAAATCTTGGACCATGTAATTGGCGCTCGCAAACTTTATTGTCGTCACGCCAGGAATGAGCGCCGCGGCCATGAGAACATTCTCCGTTCCGGTGTCGCTCGCCTCAAACATCACAATATCCGCCGGATGCTTTGCTTTTACTTCAACGTGATACGAGTTCGTGTCTTCGCGGCCAGAAAGCTCGATCCCGAGTTTTTGGAGTGCGTCCACGTGCGCGCCAAGAGAGCGTTTTCCCAAGTGACACCCTTTTGGGGCAGGCAAATCGAATGAGTCCAACATATGTGCCAGCGGTGCGGCAAAAAGTGCGATCGAACGCGTGCGCTCAGCGGCCAATCGGTCGATGCCATCGAGGTTTAGCCTTGATGGGGGTTTGATGACAATATCTCCGTGTACCCACTCAACCGAAACACCGATGGATTTCATTACTTCAACCAAGCGATTTACTTCCTCGATCTTTGGCATCCGTTTAAGCGTGGTTGTGCCTTTGTTGAGGAGTGACGCCGCAAGCAATACCACGGCGGCGTTTTTGGAGATGTTGGTTGTTACCTCGCCTGAGAGTTGCTTTCCGCCGACTACTCGATAATTCATATGGTTGATTTGAGTATTCGGCTCGCACTTTGTGGTCAGGAATAATTCCTTCGCCGACGCTCAGGAATTTTCCCGACCCGGCCTCGGCTGTTTTGCTTCCTGGCAAAACATGCCTCCGGCTCGCACAAGTGCACGAAAAAGCAAAGCAGTTTGCTTTTTCGGCCTTGTGCGCGCTGTAGGGATTGAACCTACGGCCTTCCCCTTATCAGAGGGATGCTCTACCACTGAGCTAAGCGCGCATTATTAAACCAATGTACTCCGCCCTGCGCCACTCGTCGAACGATGTGCCAGTATCGTCCTCCGGAGCTAAGCGCTTTTGCATTTATGCGTGCGGACGCAGTGCGAGAAATATAGCAAAAAGATGGCTTATATGCTACCCTCTCTAACGTTCGAAACCGTAGGGAGACTACGCCATGAAAAGTGGCAACGGCCGTGAGGCACGTCCGAAACCACTGAACACGGCTCCCAACGCGCCTCGCACAACCCGCGACG
>Ga0207952_1000062_pt1 | contig 123824 bp, 123 predicted proteins | sample SubbioR12Aug_8Ca_FD_184831 | JGI IMG/M metagenome (GOLD analysis project Ga0207952, IMG submission 184831) | Serpentinite rock and fluid subsurface biosphere microbial communities from McLaughlin Reserve, California, USA - CR12Aug_8Ca (SPAdes) | ecosystem: Environmental > Terrestrial > Deep...
GGCCCAAATGCGTTCTACCTCACTTTTTAAAGTGCCGTAAAAATTGTCGCGATACACTTCTTCCCACTCGACAAAATCTTCGGCTTTGATGTGTTTTTTAAAATCGGCAATCGACATAAAATAGTAATCTTTTCCGTGTTGTTCTTCGCCTCGAGGTTCGCGTGTTGCTGCCGAAACCGAGAATTCCAGATTCAACTCCGGTTGCGCTAATAAATGCCTTACTATGGTGGTTTTCCCGGAACCCGACGGCGCTGAGAATACTAATAATTTTCCTTTATTCATGGTAGATAGCGGTTTGCTGTAAGCTTATAGCTTTTTATAATACATTTAAAACCTGTTCCTTAATTTTTTCCAACTCATCTTTCATCATTACCACCAATTTTTGCATTTCCGCATGGTTGGATTTCGAACCCATAGTGTTGATTTCTCTGCCCATTTCCTGAGTAATGAAGCCTAATTTTCTTCCGTTGGCTTCGGTTCCCGCTAAGGTTTCTATAAAATAATTTAAGTGGTTTTCCAAACGTACCTTTTCTTCGGTGATGTCATATTTTTCGAGGTAAAAAATCAATTCTTGTTCAAAACGATTTTCATCTACATTTTCCTTTAACTCAGCCAAAGCCGTTCTCAAGCGGGTTTTAACCGTTTCTACGCGTTCAGCATCATAAGCTACAGCATTGTTCATCAAAGTTAAAATATTGGCAATGCGATGCAAAAATTCTTTCTCTAATGCCACACCTTCGTCTTTGCGAAACTGGGCAATGTTATCCAGCGCTTCATCAATAACGGTTTGAATTTGCTGCCATTCGTTTTCATCAATTTCATCGCGCTCGGTTTTTAACGCGTCCGGCATTCTGACGGCCATTTTCATCAACTCGGTTTCATCGGCATTCGGAATCACCGCTTTCATTTGGTTGATATATCCTTTTACAATCGGCACATTAATTTTGGAAGATGTTTCTTCGCCGGTAACCTCAACATAAAGGGAAAAATCGATTTTGCCGCGCTCTAATCGCTGTGAAATTTGGTTGCGCAAGCCCAATTCCATTTCTCTGAAAACAGAAGGCATACGCGTATTTAAATCTAAACCTTTACTGTTAAGCGATTTGATTTCTACGGTAATTTTTTTGGTCGGTAATTGCAAAGTAGCTTTCCCGAAACCGGTCATGGATTGTATCATTCGTGCTTGTTTCTAATCACTACAAATATATTCAAAATTGAGGAGTTCGGATTTAGGAATTAGGATTTCTTCTTGGTTACGAGAAAAACGCCGACAAAAATCAAAACGGCCGACAATCCTTTAACCAAAGTCAGTTGGTCTTTGCCCAAACTCATGGCAAAAACCGTGGCAAATAGCGGTTGCAAGTAAATAAAAACGGCTACTGTAGTAGGCTTCAATTCGCGCATAGAAACCAAGTTGAGCAAATACGTCATAAACGTGGTAAAAACCACTACAAAAACTATTTCCCAAAGGATTACCGAAGGCAAAGTTGACCATTGAATCTCTTGGTATTCGCTCCAACCAAACGGAATTACCATCAGCAAACCAAAGGTATAAATCCATTTGACAAAAGTGAAGGCATTGTATTTATCCATCAGTTTTTTCACGATAATCAGGTAAAAACCATAGGACACGGCATTGATAAAAACCAACAAATTCCCCAAAGGTGCATTCGTGGCGTTGCCCATCGATTTGCCGTATAAAATCAAAAAGCCGGTGCCGAAAAGTCCGAGTAAAATCCCGATAATCTTTCGTGCTTCCATCCTTTCTTTCATCAAAATCGACGACAAAATTAACACGATAATCGGCGTAGTTACCATAATCACCGCCCCGGAAATAGGTGAAGTATAACTCAACCCTTTGAAAAAAGTAAGCATGTTCAATGCTACGCCAAACAAGGCCGCCGCAATGATTCGGGGGAAATCTGCCGTCTGTATTTTTTCCTTCGGTCCGAAAAAAGAAACCAACCAAAACAAAACCGTGGCGCCCAAAACACGCAGTAAAATAAATCCGTAGGGTTTTACGTAGGTCGGCATCACGTCTTTGGCTATGGTAAACGAAACGCCGTAAATAATCGACACAAAAGTGGCCGCCAACAAAGCCCAATTGCGCTTACTCATGCGATAAAAAAGCGATGGCTTGTTGGACTACTTTCGGACTATTGCCTACAAAAATTTGGCCGTCAGCTATAATCACCGGTCGCGATAAAAAAGTGTAGTGTTCCAAGATATATCTTTTAAAATCGGCTTCCGACAACTTTTCATCTTTCAAACCCATTTCTTTGTACAAAGTCGCTCTTTTACTAAAAAGTGCTTCATAACTGCCCGCCATTTGCGCCATTTCTTCCACTTGCTTAACCGTCATCGGTTCGGTTTTTATGTCTTGTAACTGAAAAGTATCCAGCTGCGGCAAGGATTTTAATATACGTTGGCAAGTGCTACAGGTTTTCAAATGATATATTTTTCGCATGACTAAAAGTTTAACAATTCCAGCCACAAAAATACGTGGTTATGGCTTGGCAAATTCGTATTTTTATCAAAAAAAATTATGGACGCATCATTTAAAATCTGGGAAACCAACCGACACTTGTACTTGAAGCTAATCAACAATTATTCGTTGGAACAGCTTAACAAAATTCCCGATGGCTTCAGCAATAACTTAATTTGGAATTTAGGCCATATCATCGTGGCGCAACAAGGTTTGGTGTATCGCCTTTCGGGTTTGCCGGTGAACGTTTCCGAGGAAATGACCAACACTTACAAAAACGGCTCTAAGCCTACCGGAAAAACTACACAAGCAGAGGTAGATGAACTCAAAGGATTGTTGATTTCATTGATGGAACAAACCCGATCCGATTACGCTGCCGGAAGATTCCAAAATTACACCGAATACACTACCGGAACCGGATTCCATTTGGCGTCGACCCAAGAGGCCATCGAATTCAACAACTACCACGAAGCCTTGCATTTAGGCTTTATGATGAATATTCGAAAGTTTATTTAGAAGCTAATCCGGCTATCCGCTCTATCTTTTTTACTTTTGCCAAAGCAAAAAAGGATGCCGCTGCTATCCGGGCTATAAAACAAAAAACTACCTTTGACAAAATTTTTATTAAAATGAAGTTTAATACCAAAGTCATACATGGTAACCAACACCATGAAGAAGTAACCGGAGCCGTAATGCCACCGGTATTTCAAACCTCTACTTACGCCCAAGTTTCTCCCGGGAAACCTGTAGGCGATTATGAATATTCTCGTGCTGCCAATCCAACCCGTCAAGCTTTAGAAGATGCTTTAGCAAGCATTGAAGGCGGTGCACGCGGTTTGGCTTTCGCTTCAGGATTAGCAGCAACCGACTGTTTGTTGCGTATGTTCAAAGCCGGTGACGAAATCATCGCTATGGACGATTTGTACGGCGGAACCTATCGCTTATTTACCCGTTTGTACAACAACAGCGGTATCAAGTTCCACTTTGTGGACATGACCGATTTAGACAAACTCCAGTCGTTAATCAACGAAAACACCAAATTGGTTTGGGTAGAAACACCTACCAATCCGTTGATGAAATTGGCCGACATTGCGGAAATTGCCAAAATCACCAAAAAACACAATATCCTATTTGCAGTAGACAACACTTTTGCTACACCGTATTTGCAAAAACCCTTAGATTTAGGTGCCGATATCGTGATGCATTCCGCTACTAAATATTTGGGCGGACACAGTGATGTGATTGCCGGTGCTTTAATCATCAAAGACAAAGCATTGGGCGATGAATTGCACTTTAAACAATTTGCTACCGGCGGAACTTTAGGGCCAATGGACAGTTTCCTCGTATTGCGCGGTATCAAAACCTTGCATTTGCGTGTACAAAGACACTGTGAAAACGGGGAAAAAGTAGCCAACTTTTTGGCCAATCATCCTGAAGTGGACAAAGTATTCTATCCCGGATTACCGGATCATCCGTTCCATGCTATTGCTAAAAAACAAATGAGTGGTTTTGGCGGTATGGTGTCGTTTACTTTTAAATCGGGTAAAAAAGAAGACGCTATCGCTTTCTTAGAAAAGGTAAAAGTATTTACTTTGGCCGAATCACTTGGCGGTGTCGAATCGTTGGCGAATCATCCGGCTTTGATGACACACGCTTCGATTCCGGAAGACAAACGTAAAGAAGTAGGCATAACCGATGACTTAGTGCGTTTAAGCGTTGGAGTAGAAGACATAGAGGATTTGTTGGCCGACTTAGAACAGGCTTTCCGATAAAACAAAAAAGCGCCTAAATTCGGCGCTTTTTTTAATGCTTTTTTCTAAATTAGAAGCCATAATTAACACCAACTCCTATCACTTGGCGGGTTTGGAAACCTGAAAAGGCGTTGTCATCGTAAATCGTTTGGAACGCGAAATTTGTCGTAAGGTATTTATTGACTTTCATGACAATATTGAGCGTGTAATCGATATCAATGTTATAAGGCTCTTCCAAATAGTTGGTGTAAGACGTGAAAATATTTTCTGCTGTTACATTCTCCATAATGTTGAACTTGTAATAAGCATTGACCGCCGCTCCAAACTCGTAACGCGAATTAGCTCCCTGCGCCACCCCGAAAGCCGGGCCAAGTTCTGTAAAGTGCTTGTGAACCATGATTACTTTAGAGGTTGCCGGTGCTACGTTAATCTTTAAATTATCATTTTTTTTCCACATCATACCGGGACCGAATTGGGTGAAAGTAGGCGAAAGGAAATGCGAAATTTTTACCGAGCTATTGGCCGGATCAAAACCCGAATCAAACTGGGTTTTAAAGTTAAAAAAGAAGGAGTAATACCATTCACCTGAGGCTTTTTTACCCAATAAAGAGTTGAATTCAAATCGGTCATCTGTTTTGCGTAAATCCTGTCCGGAGATTTTAGTTAAACCGTAATTGGCATTTAACTTATTATCCCATGTCCAAGTATCGCTTTTGTAATTGAAGTCGTATTTCAATCCCATATTCCCCGAAATACTGGTTTGTCCACCCGCCAACCAATTGTCAAAACTGGCCTGATTGGCTAAAAAAGTGAATACCCCTTTTTTCTCCCAGCCGTTTGGTTTTTCTTCCTGAATTTTAGCAATGGTTTCTTCTGTCTTTTTTAATAGTTCTTTTTCACTGACTTGAGCTTGTGCAACACAGACAATGAAAAAGGCGGCGAGAGCCAATCGAAGTGTTTTCATTTTCATACCAAAAAAATTTGCCGCAAAGGTATGATTACTTGCGGCAATTTCAAATGATTCTATTTTCCTTTTTTGTACAACGGAACGGCCGAACAAGCCTCGCCGTACATGATACTTTTAGCAAAAGGTTGGAGTTGCTGAACGGCCATAATGTAAGCACTTTCAGGCACAGGTTTTTTGGAACAACCTTTTATAATTACCGGTTTATCCAGATATACAGCATAATCCAAAGTTGGTAAAATTTCCTGATACAAAGCGGTATTCAAATCGGCTATAGTACCTAAGACCACTTTTTTTGCGAAGGGTGTTAAATAGGTGGTGACTAAAATGGTAGCCCAAGCCGGCACTATGGCATCGGTGGAGCAATGTATGGCCACAAAATGATTTTGGTATTGCGACCAATCGTGATTTTTTAACGCTTCCCTAAAGTCTTTTTCCTTCAGTAAAAAACCTTCCAACAACCATTGTGCAAGGTCAATTTGCGTGCGAGTGCCAACAGGATAATAATCTTCCAAATCGAATACCTCGAGGGCGGAGTTGGCTACTCTGTTGATGATTTCGTCCATTTCTATTTACAATTGCAGTCGCAGTGTTTGAACCCTGAGACTGAAAGCTTTTTACAACATTCCTAATTCTAATTTAGCTTCTTCACTCATTAAATCTTTGCTCCATGGCGGATCGAAAGTGATTTCCACTTCGCAGGATTTTACGGCTTCGATTTTGGTGATTTTTTCTTCCACTTCGCGAGGTAAAGTCTCGGCTACAGGACAGTTCGGCGATGTTAAAGTCATCAATACTTTCACCTCGTTGTCTTCGTTAATCATTACATCGTAAATTAGCCCTAATTCGTAAATATCTACCGGGATTTCGGGATCGTAAATGCCTTTGAGTACTTTGACTACGTTTTCGCCTAAATTGATATCGTCTTTAAATTCTTCCATATTAATTTTTCTTTTTACCATTTAAGGCATGTAAGTTCATTTAAGTTTATTCTTCTAATTCTCTGTACAACTCGTTTACATAGGTTTTTTGTCCTTCTTTATAAATATTTGTCACATTAAAATTAATCATTAAACCCATCGGGATTTTTAAAAGTTTCATATAAGTCAATAATTGAGCTTCATGAATTGGTAATATTTTCTCAACTGATTTTATTTCTACAAGAAGACAATTTTCAACAAACAAATCACATCTCAAATTAGCATCTATTTCAAGTCCTTTATAGCTTATTGGAATTATTAGTTCAGTCTTATAATTAAAATCCTTAATTGACAATTCTTTTTCAAGACATTTATGATATATACTTTCTAATAATCCCGGTCCAAGGTTTTTATGAACTTCTATGGCGGCACCATTCACATGATAAACTAAATCTCTTAAATATGTTTTTGTCAATTTCATTCAAAGTTCTTAAATGATCTTAAATGCCTTATATGGTCTAATCAATTCCTTGTGCTGAATGCCAAAGCATACATCTTCAGTTTTTTAATCATTGACACCAAACCATTGGCTCGTGTGGGTGACAAATGTTCTTTGAGTCCGATTTCGTCTATAAAATCGGTATTCGCGTCTAAAATAGCCGAAGCTTTTTGATTGGAAAAAGCGCGAATTAAAATAGCGATAATCCCTTTGGTTAAAATAGCATCACTGTCGGCTGTAAAAACCACTTTATCGCCTTGTAGTTCGGCATGAACCCAAACTTTAGATTGACAGCCTTGGATGATATTGTCTTCGGTTTTGTATTGTTCTTCGATTAGAGGCAATGATTTCCCTAATTCGATGATGTACTCGTAGCGCTGCATCCAGTCGTCAAACATGGAAAATTCGTCTACGATTTCGTCTTGTATTTCTTTAATGCTCATTCTTCTTTTTCTTTGGCCAAAGCTACAATTTTATTGACTAACTTTTCTATTTCAGCCGGCGGATGACCATGATCAAAATCGGTAGTTTCATAGTCTTGGTCTTGGTATCTGATTTTCAAATTGGCAATCGCTGCGCCGTCGTAAAATCGCTTTTGGGTTGGATCTTTTAATTTTGGAATTTCATCCAAATTAATTTTACCGAAAGCCTTTACCAATTCCGCCCAATCGGCATCGGAGATGTTAATTTCTTCGGGTGACTTTGTCCCATTCCGGTCTCTTGAAACGGTTAACTTTTGATTCCTAATGACCACTTGTTGATAAAATCCTCTACTGCTGGCCGTGTACTGAATGGTAGTGTTGGTCAACTCGTTTTGTGCTTCGTTGGTACAACTTTTCGATAGGAAAAGGGTCAAAAAAATCAGTGTTATTGTTTTCATAGTTTTGTTGTTTAGCCCGGATGGCAGCGGCATCCTTTTTTAGTTTGTCATACTGAGCTTGTCGAAGTACAAACTAAAAAAGATACAGCGGATAGCCGGAAATAGCTCCTAAAAATTTAACTCAACATCATTTTGGCCTTTTTAACAGCCTCGACCATGGCATCAATTTCTTCCTTGGTGTTGTAAAAAGCGAAACTCGCTCTAATCGTGCCCGGAATCTTGAAATAATCCATGATAGGTTGGGCGCAATGATGTCCGGTGCGCACCGCTATTCCTAACTTATCGATAATTGTGCCAATGTCGTATGGATGTATGCCTTCGATGTTAAACGAAATTACGGAAGTTTTTTGTTCCGCCGTTCCGTAAATTTTTAAACCGTTTATGGCCGACAATTTTTCGGTGGCGTATGCCAACAATTCGTGTTCGTATTGGGCGATATGGTCAAATCCGATGCTGTTTAAATAATCTACTGCGGTTCCCAAAACAATACCTCCGGCTATGTTGGGCGTTCCGGCTTCAAACTTGTGTGGCAAGTCGGCATAAGTGGTCTTTTCGAAGCTTACGGTGGCTATCATTTCGCCTCCGCCTTGATACGGTGGTAGTTTTCGAAGCCAATCTTCTTTCCCGTAAAGAATTCCGATTCCGGTTGGCCCGCAAATTTTATGACCGGAAAACACGTAGAAATCACAATCCAAATCTTGCACATCAGGTTTTAAATGCGGAGTAGCTTGCGCGCCGTCGATTAAAATGGCAGCTCCGACTTGGTGTGCTTTGGCAATCATTTCCTTGATAGGGTTAATGGTACCTAAAGCGTTTGAAATATGATTTACGGTTACGATTTTAGTTTTGTCCGAAAGCAATTTGTCGTATTCCGACTGTATCAATTCGCCTTTTTCATTCATGGGAATGACTTTAAGCGTGGCGCCGGTTCTTTCACAAAGCATTTGCCAAGGTACAATATTGCTATGGTGTTCCAAAGCCGAAACCAATACTTCATCGCCAACTTTTAACAGCGAAGCAAAACCATTAGCAACAGCGTTGATACCATGAGTAGTTCCGGAAGTAAAAATCACTTCATGCGCATGTTTGGCGTTAATGTGTTTTTGGATTTTGCCCCGAGAGACTTCGTAGGCATCGGTAGCCAATTGACTTAGGGTATGGACGCCGCGGTGAATGTTAGCGTTGATTTCTTGGTAATATTGGGCAATCGCATCAATCACTACTTGTGGCTTTTGCGAGGTGGCGCCGTTGTCAAAATAAACGAGCGGTTTACCGTTTACTTTTTGAGAAAGTATCGGGAAATCGGCTCTGATTTTTTGGAGGTCTAACATGGTATTATTTAGAAAAATTCTAAATACAAAAGTAGTTAAAATGAGTTGGTTATTTGCTAAACAAATATTAATATTTTGTGATAGTAAACCCTATAAGTTGTATAAGAAAACAGTAGCTTAAATGAACTTTCATGACTTATATGGCTCAAATTTTATAAATTGCTGGAAAAATCATTTGCCATGAAAAAATTTCTGAAAGTTTTTGCTGTTTTGTTGCTGCTTGTATTGGTTTATTTGCGCATCGAAATTTATCCGCAATTGGACATCATCACCGGGTTTTCGGCTAAAAGTGTAGCTTCCGGACATTTTATTGATGGCCGAACTTTGGAAACCATTCAACAAGGTGACAACGACATTGACAAAGTGGATTGGGCTACCAATAAGATAGATGAAAATGAAAAAAGTGTCTTATCGAAAGTATACGGATTAAAAGCACGCAAAGCCATTTACCGCGAAGGATTAGGCGCCACGTTAATCAACGACGATTTTGATGTTACTAAGCCATACAACGTTCCGAAACGAAATTTATCCGAAAGCCATTTGCCTTATCCTTATGGAAACGGCAATCCGGTAGATACCAGTTTTGCCGAATTAGATGCGTTCCAATTGCAAAAAACTGTAGAAGAAGCCTTTGACAAAGAGGGCGAAAAGAGCAAAAGAACACGCGCCGTAGTAGTATTGTACAAAGGCCGTTTGGTGGCTGAGAAATACGGTCCCGGATTTAGAGCAACTTCTAAAATTTTGGGTTGGTCGATGACCAAAAGTTTGACGGCGACTTACTTTGGCATACTGCAAAAACAAGGGAAGATCGATATTACTAAACCGGCTCCGATTGCCGCTTGGAAAAACGACGAGCGCGCTAAAATTACGATTAACGATTTGCTGCACATGAATTCGGGCTTGGAATGGGATGAAGATTACGGTAAGATTTCCGATGTGACCAAAATGTTGTTTACGGCTGAAGACATGACCCAATCGCAAATTGACAAACCTTTGGTGGGCAAACCGAATGCTTCGTGGAATTACTCGTCGGGCACTACGAATTTGTTGTCGGGTATATTGCGTCAGCAATTCAAAACACACCAAGAGTATTTGGATTTTTGGTACAGCAGTTTGTTGGATAAAATCGGAATGGACTCGGCTTTAGTGGAAGTTGACATGGCCGGAAACTTTGTAGGTTCATCCTACGGTTGGGCTTCGGCGCGCGATTGGGCGAAGTTTGGATTACTCTATTTAAACCAAGGCAATTGGAACGGAGAACAAATTTTTGACCCGAGTTGGGCAAAATATGTGGCCGCACCAACCAACACTTCTAACGGGCAATACGGCGCGCAATTTTGGTTAAATGCCGGCGGAAAATTCCCGGATGTGCCACGGGATATGTTTTATTGCAGCGGTTACCAAGGACAAATGGTAGCTATTTTCCCGAGTCACGACTTGGTAGTAGTTCGCATGGGGTTGAGCGAAGCATTTGATTTTAATGGGTTTTTGAGAGATATTATTTTATCTATAAAGAAATAATTTAAACGCAAAGAACGCAAAGTTAAAAAAGAGAAAGGGCGCAAAGTGTAATTAACAACTTTTGCGCACTTTGTGTATTTCTTAGCGAACTTTGCGGTTAAAACTACAAATCAAACCCTAAGTTCACGCCTAATTTCGTGGCGATAATTTTAGTGATTCTTTGTTTTAATTCCGGGATTTTGATGCTTTCGATGACCTCATTAGAGAAGGCGTACATGAGCAATGCTTTGGCTTCTTTCTTAGGAATGCCGCGTTGTTGCATATAAAACATAGCCGTTTCGTCTAACTGCCCGATGGTACAACCGTGGGAACATTTTACGTCGTCGGCAAAAATTTCCAATTGCGGTTTGGCGTTAATTGTGGCTTTATCGCCCAACAAAATATTGTTGTTTTGTTGGAAAGCATCGGTTTTTTGCGCTTCTTTTTCCACGTAAATTTTACCATTGAAAACACCGGTGGCGCTATCGGCCAAAATGGTTTTGTAGTTCTGGTGGCTTTCGCAATTTGGCGTGGCGTGATGCACTAAAGTGTAATGGTCAACGTGTTGCTTGTCGCCTATGATGGTAATGCCTTTTAGCGTAGAATCGATTCTTTCGCCAAAATGGTAGAAGTTCAAGTTATTTCTGTTGATATTGCCTCCAAAGGAAAACGTATGTACGGAAACACGACTTTCTTGCTTTTGGGAAATATAAGTGTTGTCAATTAGGTTCGCGGATTGTAAATCGTTTTGGATTTTGTAGTAATCTACGATGGCGCGTTTTTGGGCAAAAATCTCGGTTACTGCATTCGTCAGCACCGGGTTTTCGTTTAAGCTTTGGTGTCTTTCAATGATTTGGACGTGGGCATTTTCGCCTACGATAACCAAATTCCGGGGTTGCAACATCAACGCATTTTCTTTTCCGGTAGAGAAGTAAATGATTTCGATGGGTTTTTCGACTACTTTGCTTTTCGGAATGTTGATGTAAGCACCTTCATTGGCGAAAGCCGTATTCAAAGTTGTCAAACTTTCGTCTTTGCTGGCAATTTTGTTGAAATACTCGTCGATTACCATTTTGTATTTAGGCTTGTTCAAGGCAGATGACATCAAACAAACGTCTAAACCTTCATGGGTTGTGGCCGATAAAAAAGAACTGTATTTCCCATCGATGAAGATTACTTTGTAAGTGTCAATTTCGTGAAGAAAATATTTCTTTACCTCAGCAAATTCAATAGAGTTTTCGTGTTTTGGAAAAACCGTAAAATCGTTTTTTAACACCGAATTTAACGAAGTGTATTTCCAAGCTTCCTCTTTTTTAGTGGGGAAACCTTTGTGTTCAAAGTTTTTTATAGCGGCTGTCCGAATGTCATGCAAATCCGAATGAACATCGATTTGTTCTTCGAAAGCCATAAAAGACGAGATGAGTTTTTCCTTCAATTCCATTATACTTCCTGTTCTTGTTTAATCCAATCGTATCCTTTTTCCTCTAGTTCCAACGCCAGGTCGGCGCCACCGGTTTTTACAATTTTACCGTCCATTAAAACGTGTACAAAATCAGGTACTATGTAATCTAACAAACGTTGGTAGTGCGTGATAACCAATACCGCGTTGTTTTCGTTTTTTAATTTATTAACGCCGTTAGCTACAATTCTCAAAGCATCAATATCTAATCCTGAATCGGTTTCGTCGAGGATGGCTAATTTTGGCTCTAACATGGCCATTTGGAAGATTTCATTACGCTTCTTTTCACCGCCCGAGAAACCTTCGTTTAGCGAACGTGATAAAAACTTGCGGTCCATTTCCAGCAATTCCGATTTTTCGCGGATGAGTTTCAGCATTTCGTTGGCCGGCATTTCCTCTTGATTGTTGGCTTTTCTTTTTTCATTGATGGCCGTTTTGATAAAGTTGGTCACCGAAACACCCGGAATTTCTACCGGATATTGGAACGACAAGAAAACACCTTTGTGTGCTCTTTCTTCCGGAGCTAACTCGGAAATGTCTTCGCCTTCCAAGAGGATTTCTCCTTCGGATACTTCGTAATTTTCGTTACCGGCAATGATAGAAGAAAGCGTACTTTTTCCGGCACCGTTGGGTCCCATAATGGCGTGTACTTCTCCGGCTTTAATTTCCAAATTAATGCCTTTTAATATGTCTTTATCTTCAACAGAAGCGTGTAGATTGCTAATTTTTAACATTTTATACTTTTATTTTAAAACCATTCACAAGGAATGTACGTTCATTTAAGTTTTTATCCAACAGAACCTTCGAGTGAAATCTCTAATAATTTTTGCGCTTCAACAGCAAATTCCATTGGCAGTTTGTTCAAGACGTCTTTACTGAAACCGTTTACAATTAACGCGATGGCTTTCTCGGTTGGAATACCGCGTTGGTTGCAATAAAACACTTGGTCTTCTCCGATTTTGGAAGTAGTGGCTTCGTGTTCTATTTTGGCAGTAGTGTTTTTACTTTCGATGTAGGGAAACGTGTGTGCGCCGCAATTGTTCCCCATTAACAACGAGTCACATTGGGAAAAATTACGAGCATTTTCGGCACGAGCACCTATTTGCACCAAACCGCGGTAACTGTTTTGTGATTTTCCGGCCGAGATTCCTTTGGAGATGATAGTCGATTTGGTGTTTTTGCCCAAATGGATCATTTTAGTTCCGGTATCGGCTTGTTGGAAGTTATTGGTTACGGCAATCGAGTAAAATTCGCCTATCGAATTATCGCCTTTTAACACACATGAAGGATATTTCCAAGTTACGGCAGAACCGGTTTCTACTTGTGTCCAAGAGATTTTGGCATTTTTCTCGCACAAGCCTCTTTTGGTTACAAAATTATATACACCGCCTTTGCCTTCTTTGTTTCCGGGATACCAGTTTTGAACGGTGGAATATTTGATTTCGGCATCGTCTAAAGCAATCAATTCTACCACCGCTGCGTGCAATTGGTTTTCGTCACGACTTGGCGCTGTACAGCCTTCTAAGTAAGAAACATAACTGCCTTCATCGGCAATAACTAAAGTTCTTTCGAACTGTCCGGTTCCGGCTTGGTTGATGCGGAAATAAGTGGACAATTCCATCGGGCAACGAACGCCTTTAGGTATGTAGCAAAAACTACCATCAGAGAAAACAGCTGAATTAAGCGCAGCATAGAAATTGTCTTTTTGCGGCACTACTGTTCCTAAATATTTTTGAACCAATTCCGGATGCTCTTTAATAGCTTCGGAAATACTCATAAAAATGATGCCTTTTTCCGCCAATGTCTTTTTGAAAGTTGTAGCCACCGAAACCGAATCGACCACGATATCCATGGCGATATTATTCATTTTTTTCTGCTCATCGATAGAAATACCCAACTTTTTATACATCGCTAAAAGTTCCGGATCTACATCGTCTAAAGTTTTATTCGGGTCTGCTTTTTTGGGAGCCGAATAATACGAAATGGCTTGAAAATCGGGTTTTTCGTAATGTACATTGGCCCATTCCGGTTCCGTCATTTCCTGCCAAGCTCTGAAGGCTTCTATACGCCAATCGGTCATCCATTGCGGCTCTCCTTTTTTCTGAGAAATGGCACGAACAATATCTTCGTTCAGACCAATGGGGAAAGTCTCCGACTCTAACTCAGTGTAAAATCCGTATTCGTATTCTTTGGTTTCGAGTTCGACTTTTAAGTCGTCTTCCGTATATTTTGCCATGATAGTATTCTATAATGAGAATGATTCTCCGCAACCACAAGTTCGGCTTGCATTGGGATTATTAAAAACAAAGCCTTTACCGTTCAATCCTCCGGAAAACTCTAAAATAGTTCCGGCTAAGTACAAGAACGATTTTTTTTCAACGGCTATCTTTACATTATTGTCCTCGAAAACTTTGTCGTTTTCGCCTATTGCTTTGTCAAATTTTAATTCATAAGACAAACCCGAACAACCCCCGCTTTTTACGCCTACTCGAACGTAATCTTGGGTCGCATCAAAACCGTCCTCCTTCATCATCTCAACGATTTTTTTACTTGCTGTATCCGAAACTTTAATCATGCTTATTTTGATTTTGTCTAAATTAATGTGCAAATTTAAGACAAATATCTGTTTTTACTACTATTAGTAACATTTTTATAACTAATGTTGGAATAGAAAAAAATGATTTTTTATTCTGTAAATTTGCGAGAAAGATCAAACCATGAAAATATACCCTATAGAAGCCGGAAATTTTAAGTTGGATGGCGGCGCCATGTTTGGCGTAGTCCCTAAAACCATTTGGAGCAAAACCAATCCTGCCGACAACAACAATTTAATTGATATTGCTGCCCGATGTATGCTGATAGAAGACGGCAATCGTTTGATTTTAATCGATACCGGTATGGGCAACAAACAGTCGGAGAAGTTTTTCGGGTATTATTCACTTTGGGGCGATTTTACTTTGGACGGCTCTTTAGCCCAATACGGTTTTCACCGCGATGATATTACAGATGTTTTTATGACGCATTTGCATTTTGACCATTGCGGCGGCAGTGTGAATTGGAATGCGGCCAAAACCGGTTATGAAGTGGCTTTTAAAAACGCCAAGTTTTGGACCAACGGCAATCACTGGGAATGGGCAACCAAGCCCAATGCAAGAGAAAAAGCATCTTTTCTCTCAGAAAACATTTTGCCAATGCAAGAAAGCGGTCAACTGTATTTTATCCAAAGACCGGAAAGCGATTTCGGGTTTTCGGAAGAATTGGGATTCGGGATTTTTTATGTTGACGGTCACACCGAAAAAATGATGATTCCTCACATTCAGTACCAAGACAAGACCATTGTTTTTTGTGCCGATTTGATTCCGACTGCAGGACATTTGCCTTTACCTTACGTAATGGGTTACGATACCCGACCACTTTTGACTATGCCTGAAAAAGCCAAGTTTTTAAACGCCGCAGCGGAAAACAATTTTTATTTATGGTTGGAACACGATGCACACAACCCAATCATTACGGTGGAAAACACCGAAAAAGGCGTACGATTGAAAGAAGTGTTTTCGTGTGAATCCCTTTTGTAAGCACTCCAAATTCTAATTTATGTGATTTTCCAGCAAAAAGTAAACATTGCTAATTTTGTGTTAATTTTTATTTGATATATCAAATATTGATAAATCATTTATATTTTTGTTCTCTAAACAATGCCCTTATGGAAAAGTTAGACGACATCATTTTCTACAAAATAGACAAAGCCATTCGTTCATACCGTATGTTTGCTCAAAAACAGCTCAAAGCTTCGGGCTACAAAATCTCTGTAGATCAGTGGTTAGTAATCAAAGCTATTTTAGAAAATCCCGGAATGCCTCAACAAAAAATTGCCAACTTAATTTTTAAAGACAATGCTTCGGTAACAAGAATCATAGAAATTTTGGTTCAATTAGGCTATTTGAGTCGAAATATTAATGAAACCGACCGAAGAAAAACCAATTTAGAAGTTACCGAAGAAGGAAAACAAATTATCCAAAACGTTCAAAGTTTGGTACATCAAAACCGTCAAGTGGCACTAAATGGCATCAGCGAAACAGCCTTACAAAACATGAATCAAACCTTAACTAAAATTATAGAAAATTGTCCTTAGCAATTTAATCAATACAATCATCAATCAAATCATCAATCAAAACGAACGGTAACATGAAATCAATCCTAATTTTCATTGGGCTTATATGGCTCAATGGTCATCAATCGGCGTTTGCCCAAAACGAGAAAATCTCCATTACAGGGCAACTCAAAAAAACAACAACTATTTCCCCTGAAAATCTTTTGGTTTATCTGTATGCCAAAGAAAACGAACAGTTAATCAAAACTGAGGCCGCAGACCAATCGGGGAAATTTTTTTTTGAAAATATTGAGCCCGGAACCTATTATGTAACCGTCGAAGAAAACGGTAAAGTCCTTCACAACAGCGCTTCGTTCAACGCAACTTCTAATTACACAATTCCAGAAATTGAACTGGCTAATCCTTCAGAAAACTTAAAAGAAGTGGTCCTCACCAAGTCGAAAAAATTCATTGAACGACAAGACGGAAAGATGGTTATGAATGTGGACAGCGCCATTGGTTCTTCGGGCAGTACAGCCTTCGAACTCTTAGAAAAAGCACCGAGTGTAGCCATCGACAATAACGACAACATCAGCCTGAGAGGCAAATCGGGCATACAAATTCAAATTGACGGAAAACCAACGCAAATGTCTGGTTCCAACTTAGCGGATTACCTTCGCGGTATTCCGGCAGAAAGCATTGATAAAATTGAATTCATTACTAATCCGGGATCAAAATACGATGCAGCCGGAACAGCCATCATCAACATCAAAATGAAAAAAAGCAAACGAAAAGGCACCAACGGCAGCATTTCGTTATCCAACGGTTTCGGCAAGTATTTCAAAAACGGCAATAATGTTTCTTTGAATCATCGTACAGAAAAATGGACTGTCTTCGGGAACTACGGCTTTGCCTATCGGGAAGGTTTTAACGATTTAAAATTAGACCGCAAATTTTACGAAGACAACGTATTCACAGGTGCCTACGATCAAAATAATTTTTTGAAAATGCAATTGAAAAACCATACCGGACGATTTGGAGTTGACTATTTGGCCAATGAAAAACACTCGTTTAGCCTTTTGGCCAACGTGGTGAACAACAAATTTAATCCAACAGGTAGCAATATATCGGATGTATACGATAATACTAATACTTTCACCTCGAGCTTTGAAACCAAAAACAAAGCCAAAAACCAATGGGAAAATTATGCCGTCAACTTGAACCATAAAGTCAAAATCGACTCTCTTGGAACCGAACTCATCTCCGATTTTGATTGGGCGAATTACGGCAACCGAAATAATCAGGATTTCACCACGCGTTATTATGATTTAGACGGTGTAGAATTCCAAAATCCATATATCTTAGAAGGAAACATTAAAGGCGAATTGAATATAATCGGGCTTAAAACCGATTTTACAACTACTTTTAGAAACAAAATCAAATTGGAATCCGGATTAAAATCGACTTATGTCAAATCGGACAACGAACTTACTTTTTACGACTGGAGCTCGGGCAATCCGGTGTTGGATGAAACCAAAAGCAATCATTTTATCTACAAAGAAAACATTAATGCAGCCTATTTAATTGCTTCCAAAGAATTTGGAAAATGGAAAACCAATTTGGGATTGCGTGTTGAAAACACCAACATCGACGGAGAGCAACGCGTGGGTGATCAATCGTTTAAAAACAGTTATACCCAACTTTTTCCAAGTGCCTTTTTTAGTTATACCTTAAGTGAAAAACATAGCCTGGAATTCAATTACAGTCGTAGAATAACCAGACCAAGTTACGATCAATTGAATCCGTTTAAATTCTTCTTAGATCCGACAACTTACGAAGAAGGAAATCCGTATTTGAGTCCGCAAACCACTAATTCATTAGAGTTGACGCATGTACTAAATAAAAAGGTCTATACCACACTAAGCTATTCACAAACGGCTAACAACATCACCCAAGTGATCATGCCGTCTGAAGACAACAACCAAGCGACCGTTCAAACCAATAAAAATTTGAATACCGTAACCACTTGGGGTTTGAATGCGATAATTCCGTTTGAAATTACAAAGTGGTGGACCAACAATAACGCATTGAACTTTAACTTGAATTCTTTCTCAGGAAATGTTTCCGGGACGGCCTTGAACAGCCAAAGCAATTTTGCCTACGATTTTAACACCACCCACAACTTTAAATTCGGAAACGGTTTTTCCGGGGAACTTATAGCCAATTACAGGAGCAGTCAGTTATATGCCTTCCTGGACTTGAAACCGGTTTGGTTTTTGAACTTGGGTGTACAGAAAAAATTTGAGAAAGCCACTTTGCGTTTGGCGGTAAACGACTTGTTCTTCACCAACAACATCAGAGCTTCCAATACTTTTACCAATTACACCGAAAGGTTTGCAGTGTCTCGCGATTCAAGAAATGTCATGCTGACTTTTAGCTATAATTTCGGAAACGGAAATTCACAACCCCGACGAAGCGGAGGTGCGGAAGATATCAAACAAAGAGCCGGAAACGGAAATGGTTAAAATCAAATCCATTTCCGGCACTGAAGCTCCGAAAAAGATTATCTTTCCGGAGCTTTTGTTATTTATCCCTAAAATATTGTTAATCCGATTAACAAATGCCACAAAAGAAATTATTTTTATAACCTACTTATCAAAATCATTTTACAATGAAAATATTATTGTATTCCGTTTTTTCGCTGTTCGTTTTAACTGTAACAGCTCAAGAAGCCCAACCGGTTCCCTTTAAAAAAACACCTTTAACCGAAGAGCAACAACAACGTTGGAGTCATCTCGATTTAGAAAAAGACTCCATTCCGGGGATGAGTGTAGACAAAGCATATTCAGAACTTTTAAAAGGAAAGAAGGGCGCTAAAGTTGTTGTGGGTGTTATCGATTCGGGGGTTGATATTAGTCATCCTGATTTAAAATCGGTCATCTGGACTAACAAAAAAGAAATTCCGAACAATAAAAAAGACGATGATAACAACGGTTATGTGGATGATGTTCACGGATGGAACTTCTTGGGCGATTCCAATAACGAAACCTTAGAATTGGTTCGTTACTTGCGAAAAGGCGATGATGGCAGCGAGCTGTACAAAAAAGCCCAAAAAGAATATGAAAAAGAATACAATGAAGTGTTTCCATACAAAGAAACAGTCGATTTGTTAGCAGATGCCGACAAAACCATACGCGAGTATTTGAAGAAAGACAATTACACTAAAGAAGATCTCAATAACATTGCTTCGGTTAAGTACGAATTGTTTAAAAGCAAAAAAATCATGTTGATGTATGCTGAGGATACGGGTGAAAATTTCCGTGAGAGCTTAGAAGAATTCAAAGAGTATGTATACGACAAGTTAAACTACAATTTGAACAAAGAATTCGACGGAAGAAAACCGGTTGGCGATAATCCTGAAGACATTAAAGATAAAAAATACGGTAACAATGTAGTGTATTCCAAAGAGCGAAAAGACTCCTCTCACGGCACACACGTTGCCGGGATTATTGCTCAAGAAAGAGGCAACAAAATTGGCGGTGATGGTGTGGCTACCAATGTAACTATCATGCCGATTCGTGCCGTGCCTAACGGAGACGAATACGACAAAGACATTGCTTTGGCCATACGATATGCCGTTGATAATGGCGCCAAAGTCATCAACGGAAGTTTCGGTAAAGATTACTCTCCGCACAAAGAGTGGGTTTGGGACGCCATGAAATATGCCGAAAGCAAAGATGTATTGATTGTTTTGGCTGCGGGCAATGACGGTAAAAATGTAGATGTAGAACCCAACTACCCCGAAGATACACCCGATAAAAAAACCGAATTGGTGAATAATGTAATTAAAGTTGGAGCCATCAATTACAACTATGGTGAAGGCGTGGTAGCCGATTTTTCAAATTACGGTGCTACAAATGTGGACGTTTTTGCCCCAGGCGTAAAAATTTATGCCACCATCCCGAACGGTAAATACAAATACGAACAAGGCACTTCTATGGCATCGCCTAACGTGGCAGGTGTAGCCGCCTTGATTCGTTCCTATTACCCGAATTTGAAAGCGAGTCAAGTAAAACAAATCATTATGCAATCGGGAGTAATTTTGGATATGGAAGTAAAAGTAGGCGAAGAAGCATTGAAAATACCTTTTCAACAAACCTGTGTTTCCGGCAAAATAGTCAATGCTTATAATGCGCTGAAAATGGCCGAGGAATTGTCTAACCAGCTCAAAAAAGAACCAAAACTTTAACCAATCTTACAACCATACTGTAGAAACCATGATTAAAAAAATTTTCATTCCAATAGTTTTGTTAGTCGGCACCAATGCCTTGGGACAGCCCAAAGGTTATTGGCAACAACGAGCAGATTACAAAATGGAAGTAACTATGGATGTTAAATCCTATCAATATTCCGGTAAACAAGAATTGCTCTACACGAACAATTCCAACGATACTTTGAAACGCGTTTACTATCATTTGTACAATAACGCTTTTCAACCAGGCAGCGAAATGGATGCGCGACTTCAATCTATCCCGGATCCTGACGGTCGTATGGTAACGAAAGTTAAAAATACAGACGGAAAAGAAACCAACAAAAGCAGAATTGCAGCCTTAAAGCCGGATGAAATTGGTTTTCTTAAAATTTCTAACTTTAAACAAGACGGTATTGAAGCTAAAGCTCGGGAAGTGGGAACCATTTTAGAGGTTGATTTGGCCCAACCGCTTTTACCGGGAAAAACCACTTTATTGACCTTAGATTTTAACGGACAAGTACCGGTACAAATCAGACGTTCAGGCAGAAATAACAAAGAAGGTGTTGCTCTTTCTATGGCGCAATGGTATCCCAAAATGGCCGAATTTGATTTCGAAGGTTGGCATGCCGATCCGTATATCGCCCGTGAGTTTCACGGTGTTTGGGGGAATTATGATGTGAAAATCACCATCGATAAAAATTATGTGTTAGGCGGTACCGGTTATTTGCAAAACAAAAACGAAATCGGACATGGCTATGCCGATGAAGGCGTGACCGTTACCATTCCGAAGAAACAAAAAACCTTAACTTGGCACTTTTTAGCGCCCAATGTACACGATTTTACCTGGGCAGCCGACAAAGATTACTTGCATGACAAACTACTAACCGACGAAGGAGTGACTTTGCACTTTTTATACAAAAACAATCCGAAAATTATTGATACTTGGAAAAAAGCGCAAAATTACACCGCAGAAATCCTGACGTTCTACAATAAGATGGTTGGAAAGTATCCTTATGAGCAATACTCAGTGATACAAGGCGGCGACGGTGGTATGGAATATGCCATGTGTACCTTGGTTTTGGGCGAAGGCGAACTCAACGGTTTTATAGGCTTAATTGCTCACGAATTCGGTCACTCATGGTTTCAACACGTATTGGCGAGTAACGAAAGTAAACACGGTTGGATGGATGAAGGCTTTACCTCGTTTATTGAAGATACCGTGATGAATCAGTTTGCAGAGAAAAAAGCAACCAATCCTTATGCCGGCGCTTACAAAGGCTATGTTGATATGGTGAAATCCGGCAAAGAACAACCGTTGTCTACGCACGCAGATCGTTTCGATTTGAACCGATGCTACAGCATTTCTTCTTACAGCAAAGGAGAAATCTTTTTAAGCCAATTGATTTACCTCATCGGAGAAGAAAACCTTAGGCAAACTTTACGCCGTTATTACGAAGAATTCAAATTCAAACACCCAACACCAAACGATATCAAACGTACGGCAGAACGTGTTTCGGGCGCTAATTTAGATTGGTATTTAACCGATTGGACGCAAACCACCAATACTATCGATTATGGAATTTCTGCAGTAGTTGACAATGATACCAATGCCACACAAACAAAGATAACTTTAGAGCGAATCGGAAGAATGCCTATGCCGATAGACCTTTTGGTGGAATACAACGACGGCAGTAAAGAAAGTTTTTACATTCCTTTGCGCATGATGAGTTTTGAAAAAGAAAATCCTACACCCAACATCAAGCGAACTGTACTATCCGATTGGGCTTGGGCTTTTCAAAATTATAGTTTTACCCTGTCAAAACCTAAAAACAGCATCAAACAAATCAGTATTGATCCAAGCGGTTTGATGGCCGATGTAAAAAAAGAAAACAATACTTTTGTCCAGTAGTGGATAAAGGATTAAAAGCGTCTGTTGCCGGACGCTTTTTTTATGGAATAGAATTTGTAGATTTACCGCAAATATTGATCACCATGAAACACTTAAAAATCCTAATTGTTTTGTTGACCTTTGGCTTAAGCATTCCTAAAACCGAAGCGCAACCCATTCGATTTAAAAGCAGCAGTGTTAGTTTTACCGACAAAAATAACGACGGAAGCTGGAACGAATGGTCGGAATTTGTGAAAGCCAACGTTTTAATTACGCTCGACGCCAAAAAAGATTTGATTGTTATCAACTCCAATGAAGTGCAATCTTTCAAGATAAAAGCTTACGGTGAAATCGAAGACAATGAAGAAGTCAATATCGTTCCTTTTGAGTGTGTTGACAATAAGTTTTCTAAGTGCAATATTCTCATCATCACTAAGAAAAAAGAAAACAATCGTATGCAAATTTACATCAACTACAATGAAGTTAAATTTGTTTACAACATCTACAATCAAAGCTAAAAATGGATAATGCTTATCCTAAAGATGAAAAACTCAAGAACAAAAAAATCATAGATTTACTTTTTACAGAAGGCAAATCTGTGGGCCAATATCCTTTGCGATTGGTTTATGTTCCATTTGATTTTGAAGAAGATGTACCGCTCAAAATGGGCGTTTCTGTTTCCAAAAAGTATTTCAAAAAAGCCGTAGATCGCAATTATTTTAAAAGAGTATTGCGCGAGTGTTACCGATTGAATAAATCGCAACTGACCAAGCATTTAACCCAAAAATATTGTTTTATGTTTTTTTACCAATCGGCGGAAAAATTATCCTATCGGGAAATTGACCTTAAGACCAAACAACTGTTTGAAAAATTTGGTAAAAGTGTGCAACAATAAAAAATTGTTAACCCTCAACTGAATCCGCTTCATTAGAAGTAATTTAGTATATTCGTTAACTTGATAAACCGTTTATGATTATGTTTTCAAAATTCAAAAAAAGATATATTATCCCTTCCCTCTTGGCTGTTTTCCTTTTTATCGGAGTCAGTTTTAAAGATGATTTTTTCGAAATTTCGAAGCAAATCGAAATCTTCACCACTTTATTCAAAACGGTCAACCAAAATTATGTAGACGAAACCAATCCGTCGGAATTGATGGACAAAGCCATCAAAAGCATGTTGGCCGATTTGGATCCGTACACAAACTATTTCAACGAACAAGATGTCATCAAGTTTAAAATCAACAACACCGGAGAATACACCGGCATTGGCGCCATGATTACTCGTAAAGAAGACAAACTCATCATCAAAGAGCCTTATAAAGGATTTCCGGCCGACAAAGCGGGTTTAAAAGCAGGAGACGAAATTATTCAAATCGGTGATGTGCTTTTGTCTGATTTTAAAGACGATGCTTCCCAACTTTTAAAAGGTGCCAAAAATACCAAAATTGAAATCAAATATTTACGCCAAGGAAAACCGCAAATCACACAATTGGTCCTGGACGAAGTGGAAGTAAAAGCCGTTCCTTTCTATGGTAAAATTGACGACAAAACCGGCTATATTGTTTTGTCACAATTCAACAAAAAAGCCTCTTCCGAAACCCGTGATGCTTTGGAAAAACTCAAAGCCGATGGTGCCAAACAAATCATCTTAGACTTAAGAGGCAATCCGGGTGGATTATTAAACGAAGCCGTAAACATTTGTAACCTATTTGTACCCAAAGGCGAAATCATTGTAACCACTAAATCCAAAAACGAAAAATACAATAACACTTATAAAACCACTCGCGAACCGGTAGATACCGAAATTCCGATTGTGGTTATTGTAGATGGAAAAAGTGCTTCGGCTTCGGAAATTGTTTCCGGAGCTTTACAAGATTTAGACCGCGCAGTGATAGTAGGCAGCCGCAGTTTTGGAAAAGGATTAGTGCAACGTCCGATTGACATGACTTACGGCACACAGGTAAAAGTGACTATATCTCGTTATTACACGCCTTCAGGCAGATGCATTCAGGCGCTGAACTACAATAAAAAAGACAAAGACGGTAAGGCCACACGCACTGACGAAAAGAATTATAATGCTTTCAAAACCCGAAAAGGCAGACCGGTTTATGATGGTGGTGGTGTTTTGCCGGATGTGGAAATTGAAGAAACCAAAACCAGCAGCATAGCCGAAGCCTTGCAAAAAAACGACGGTATCTTTAACTATGCCACTTACTACTACTACAAAAATCCAAATTTAGGTGAAAAAATTCCAACCTTAACCGATGCTGATTTTGCCGATTTCAAAGCTTTTTTGAAACGTGAAAAAATCGAGTTCAACACCGAATCGGAGGTAGCTTTGAAAGCCCTTTTGGAAAAAGCAAAAAAAGAGAATATTGATTCGGCTATTGCCACAGAATACCAACAATTATTGACCGCTTTGCAAAAAAGCGAACAAGTGATGATTGATAAAAATCAGAAGGAAATCAAAAATTTGATTTTGGATGAAATCATCAAACGCTACCAATACAAAGAAGGATTGTACCAATATTACGCCAAAAACAATCTGGAAATTAAAAGAGCCGTAGCCTTATTGAATAATATTGCCGAATACCATAAAATTTTAAAAATCTAAAATGAAGAAGCTGTTACAATATTTGCCTTTACTATTTATTGGCTTTTTAAACGCTCAGGAAGAAGTAGTGCATTCGGTGTATTTTGAATTTGACAAATTTGCTTTGAATGACGCTCAAGCAAAAGACGTGGTTGAGTTTATAAAAAAAACCGATTCCACGCGAATTGAATCCATTCAAATTTTCGGCTATACTGATGACATTGGTAAAGAAGCATACAACTTTAAATTATCGACTAAGCGTGCGGCAGCCATTCAGAATAAATTTATCGAAAGCGGCATTAAAAGCAAAATTATAGTAACCATTGAAGGCAAAGGCCGTATTTTGATAGACGACGACATTGTAGAAAATTTACCCGAAAAGCGTTCTAAAAATCGTCGGGTTGATGTGGTGTTAAATTTGAAGCCACTTCCCAAAATTGACATTCCGGGTTTTTACAATACCATTCAGAAAAACCATATTGTTGGTGACCACGTTTATCTCGACAATGTATTGTTTGAGCGCGGTAGCAGCAAACTGACTTTCAAATCGAAAACCGAATTAGATAAAATTGCCAAGCTATTGCACAAGTACAAAAACCTACAGTTTGAAATTCAGGGACATGTTTGTTGTACGCCTCCGTATCAAAAAGAAGCCATAGACAAAGACACTAAAAAAAGACAATTGTCTACCAACAGAGCCCAAAGCGTTTATAAGTATCTTATTTTTAAAAAAATACCAAAAAACCGAATGACTTTTAAAGGTTACGGCAATACCGTTCCGTTGGGTAAAGGTGCCGAATACGACCGAAGAGTTGAAATTGTAATCACTAAAGTATAGTTAGGATTTCTTCATTCGAATGTGCGGAATATCGTCTTCCAAATAAGTTTCACTAATGGGAACAAATCCGTGACTTTCATAAAAATGCTTAAGGTACAATTGAGCCGAGATGGTAATTTCGGTTGTTTGAAAATGTTTCTCAACAAGCTGAATGGCTTCACGCATTAAAATATGCCCCAATTTTTTGCTCCGGGATATTTCTTTAACCACTACTCTCCCAATGGAAGCCTCTTCAAAATAATCTTTCGGTTTGAACAAGCGAGCATAAGCCACAATTTCGCCGTTGTCTTCGCCAATCAAATGCAATGCTTTCTCGTCTTTGCCATCAATGTCTTGATAAACGCAATTTTGCTCCACCACAAACACTTCTGAGCGCAACTGAAGTAATTTGTATAGTTCGGCCACAGAAAGCGCCTCAAATCGCTTTATTTTCCACTGTAGGTTCATATCGGTTATTTTTGGAATTGAATCGACTTGATGATGGATTCCAATTCAAACATCAAATCTCTTTTTTCTTTTGACGGTGCGTAGCAAAAACCCTCCAGCACTAAAATGCGTTTGTTGGGTTTGTCGAAAATGGTGTAATTGATAAACGGCCCCGACATAAAGTCGTTTTTCATTTGCCAAGTGCCTTTGGTTTCATACGTTTTTCGGTTGGCCAAAGCAATCTTGGAAAAATAAGGCGAATACGCTTCTTCGGTTAGCATTCGGGTTCTGGGAGCCGAGCCGTGAATGTACTTTCTCCCTATGGAATCTCGGGTTCTAACAATATCGTTAACAGCACTGCCGCTGTGAATGCTTTGCCATGGTAATTGGTAAATAATGATACTGGTGTTGCCGCTGGTAATTTCGCTTTTGAGCCAAATGAAATTCTTGCGTCGCATGACGTATTCGTATTTAGACGGAATCAGTAAATCGATATTGAATTTCTTTTGGATTTTTTTGGTATCCAACAAGGAGTCTTTGAAGATTTTTTGGTTTTGGGCGATTTCGATATTTCTCATTTTTTGAATGATATCGGGCGCTTTCTCTTCCAATAATGCAATGATTTCGTTGGTAGACTTTCCGGTGATGTGAACGGCATTTTGTGGTGCGGAAAACTCATTCTGTTTGATTTCAAACTTGGTTTCGTTGCCTTTTTTAACCACTAAAATATTTCGGGAATCGGTTGAAAATCCTTCAAAGAGTTTTACCGGATATTGATTGATGGTGAATAAAGGTTCTTCTTGTGGTAAGCCTAAAACCGGTGACGCAAATTTGTTTCGAATGCTGTCGCCTACTTCTCCGTTCCAAAGTTGATCATCAATAATGACCGCTATGGTATTGATGGCTGCTGAAGATTCTTCGGAAAACTTGTCCTTTTTAAAAGAGCAAGAACTCGCGACAACCGCAACCAAAAGCCATAAAAAAAGGGTTTTATTCATAACTGACATAAAACCCAAATTTAGTTAAGATTTTCGGATTAACCGTTGTTAATTTTCAACTTCATCCCCGGCTTTAAACTTTCGTTTTTAATGCCGTTCCATTTTTTAATGTCGGATATGGTTACACCCGGATATTTTTTGGCTATGCTGAAAAGTGAGTCGCCTTTTTTTACGTAGTACAATTTGACTTCGCTTCTTTCGTTGGCGGCTATGTCCTCTTTTTTAGAAGTTTTGGTTTCGTTAACCGCTACTTCTTTTTTAGACACGATTAAAGTTTCGCCCAATTTTACATTGTTGTCCTCTAAACCATTCCATTCTTTAATTTCGGCCACAGTTACATTGTATTTTTTAGCAATAGTGCCTAAATATTCGCCTTTTTTAACTTTGTGTTCTACGATTTTTGTTTCTGTTTTCGGAGCTTCGGCTACAACTACTTCATCTTTGTTGGCCAAGGCCAATTTCGAACCTAATTGCACATTTAAATCTTCCAGGTTGTTCCATTTTTTCAAATCTTCAATGCTGACATTGAATTTTTTGGCAATGCTGAACAAATTATCTCCTTTTTGTACTTCGTAAAAATCAGAGGCTTGAGTATTGTCTTCGGTAGTATTGTCGTTAGCGGCAACAGCTGTTTCGATTTTGTCTGCTTTTACTTCTTTTCTGACAGTGGTTACTACACGTTCGTTTTTGATAATTTTCAAACTGGCTCCAAGAGCGATATTATTGCTTTTTAACTTGTTCCATTTTTTAATTTCAGATACTGAAACACCGTACTTATTCGAAATCTCGCCTAAGTTATCACCACTTTTCACTCTATAATACTTGACTACATCTTTGTAGCTAACCACTTTTTCTTCCTTGTAAATTTTATTAGAAGCAGAGGCGATGGCAGTAGAATCGTTATCTTTAGGCGAGGTTTTGTTGGTTGACGCTACGGCAGTATTATCGTTCACATAAATTTTCAAACTTCTGCCCAACGGTGCTTTATTACTTCTTAGGCGATTCCATTTTTTCAAATCCGACATAGAAATACCGTACTTGTCTGAAATCTCACTTAGGCTGTCACCACGACGAACCTTGTGGTATTTAATTTTAGATGAAGTACCAATAGAATCTCTGGAAGCCAACATCGATTGGAAAGGCTTTTCTCTTCTGCTGGATTCGTAATCCGCATAAGCGTAAATCTTATCTTCATTAGAGGTAAACACCGCGATTTTGTCAACCGGTAATCTCAAGAAATGTTTTTCTCCGGTGATAAAAGGAATCTCATCTCTTTTGTAAGTCGGATTCAAAAACTGCAATTCCGCTACCGAAACATCTAGCAATTCCGAAAGTTGTTTGAAAGTTAACGGTTTTTTAATCATCACCGTATCAGTGGCAAAATGATTGGCAATAGATCTGTCCGGTTTGATGCCGTGCTCTTTGTGGTATTCGAAAATGTACATGGTGGCTAAAAAAGCCGGTACATAGCCTTGTGTTTCTTTGTGCAAATACGGTCTGATGTTCCAGTAATTTTGTTTACCGCCCGAACGACGAATCGCTTTGGCTACATTCCCCGGTCCGGTATTGTAAGAAGCCAATACCAAATCCCAATCGCCAAAAATGGCATACATATTTTTCATGTATTGTGCGGCGGCGGCACTGGCTTTCAAAGGATCTCTTCGGTCATCGGCATAAGTATCTACTTTTAAGCCGTATTGTTTTCCGGTTTGGTACATGAACTGCCATAAACCGGTAGCGCCCACACGTGAAACCGCTCTTGGGTTAAGTGCCGATTCTACAACAGACAAATATTTGATTTCTAATGGAATATTCTGAGCCGCTAAAGCTTCTTCAAACAAAGGAAAATAGAATTGAGAAATACCCATTAGTCTTTCGAAAGAGCGCTTTCTGTTTTTCAAAAACGATTTGATTACGTTTTCTAAACCAACATTATACTCGATGTTGAATGGCGATTTTTCATCTAATTTTCTGAGGCGTTCTTTTAAAAGTTCAGTAGGTAATTCGTAGTCCACCTTTTCATCAACATTGATATTTTTGATGTCTAAAGTCAATTCCTCATACAAGTCCAAACTGGCCAATTCCTTCATCCACATGCTGTCTATACATTGGGCAATGTTATCGTGCACAAAAGTAGCTTTGATGGAATCAAGATATTGTCGTTGGGTAAGCGGCGTCTTTTTGATAGGTGCTTTGATAATAGAATCTTGGGCAAAAACTGCCGAGGAAAGTAAAATTAAAGCCAAAGACGTTATTTTTTTTACAGTCATAAGTCTTGTTTGTTTTGTGGTATTTGTGTTGTTATTAATTCACCAATTAATAACGCAATTAATTGTCTTTTATTGTGTTACCGAACATTTAATCCAAAATAGCTGCAATTCCGGGTAAAACTCTTCCTTCTAACATCTCCAGCATAGCGCCTCCTCCGGTAGAAACATAACTCATTTTGTCTTCTAATCCGAATTGCTTCACCGCCGCAACCGAATCGCCTCCGCCCACTAATGAGAAAGCGCCGTTGGCTGTTGACTCGGCTATAAAATTACCTAATGTAATCGTTCCTTTGGCAAAGGTTTCCATTTCAAAAACGCCTAATGGTCCGTTCCAAAGAATGGTTTTAGAATCCATGATGACTTTTTTGAAATTCTCCAACGATTTTGGTCCGGCATCCAAACCTTGCCAACCGTCGGGAATTTCGCGAACATCAACAATTTGTGTGTTGGCATCGTTGGCAAAAGCATCGGCAGCCACCACATCAACCGGAATATGGATTTGTACATTTTTTTCTTTGGCCAAACGCAAAATTTCCAAGGCTAATTCTTGCTTGTCATCTTCACAAATAGAATCACCTATCTTTCCACCTAAGGCTTTCACGAAGGTAAACGTCATTCCACCGCCAATAATCATGTGGTCTACTTTGTCTAAAATATTTTCGATAACGGTAATTTTCGAAGAAACTTTTGACCCTCCTAAAACAGCGGTTACAGGTTTTACGGAGTTGTTCAATACTCTGTTCAAGCTGTCAATTTCTTTGGCTAAAAGGAATCCGAAACACTTATCGGTTGGGAAAAATTGAGCGATGATAGTTGTTGAAGCATGCGCTCTGTGTGCTGTCCCGAAAGCATCATTCACATAAATATCACCAAGCGAAGCTAATTCTTTAGCGAAATTGACATCGCCGGCTTCTTCTTCTGCATAAAATCGGAGGTTTTCCAACAATAATACTTGTCCGGGTTTCAAATTTTGAGCAGCATTTTGTGCTACAGCTCCACGACAATCTTCAGCAAAAAGAACAGGAACACCTAAAACTTCTGAAGTCTTAGCTACGATATGTCTCAGTGAAAATTGGTCTTGTTTACCTTTTGGTCTTCCTAAATGCGACATCAAGATAACACTTCCGCCGTCGGCTAAAATTTTATCGATAGTTGGTTTTGCGGCTTCAATGCGATTGGCATCAGTTACATTAAAATGCTCATCTAAAGGCACGTTAAAATCAACTCGAATAATGGCTTTTTTGGCGTTAAAATTGAAATCTTGTAATGTTTTCATTTGAAAATGTAAAGGTTTTGAATCCGTGCAAATATAGTAAATTTTAATTTTATCGTTCTTTTTGTAGCTTTTATCGATGTTTTTTAAGGTTTTTTTAAGACTTAAGCGATTTATTTTCAAGGATATACTTAAGCCCTTGCCGGCTCATTGGTTTCGAGCTGGTTTAAGCCAACTGTTGCCTAATCGTTGAAATTTGATTTTCTATTAGGAAAAAAATTGCGCTATATTTGCTCTATGCAGTTTTCAGAAATATTAGGTCAGGAATACCTCAAAAGTCACTTGATAAAAAGCGCTTCTTCGGGAAGAATTCCGCACGCCCAATTGTTTGTTGGTCCGGAAGGTTGCGGAACCTTACCTATGGCAATTGCTTATGCGCAATATGTTTTGTGTTTGAATTCGGGTATGGAAAATTCCGGTGGTCATGAAAGCTGTAACCTGAAATTTCAAACCTTATCGCATCCCGATTTGCATTTTATTTATCCGAATGTCACCAACGACGAGGTTAAATCGAAGCCCAGAAGTGCTGATTTTATAGCTGATTGGAGGGCTTTTGTTTTGAAAAATCCATATGGAAGTTTGTTCGATTGGTACAAACATTTGGGCGTGGAAAAAAAACAAGGCATGATTCGCGTAGAAGATGCGCAAGACATTTTAAAATCCTTAGCCTTAAAATCGTACGAAGGCGGTTATAAAGTAATGATTGTTTGGATGGTGGAAAAAATGAACATCGAAGCGTCAAACAAACTACTGAAACTTTTAGAAGAACCGCCGGATAAAACGCTTTTCATTTTAATTTCTGAAAACGAAGAAGACATCATTCAAACCATACGTTCCCGTTGCCAAGTATTGCATTTTGGGGCTTTACCGGAAGCTGTGATTGCCAAAGCCATGCGAGAGAAGTATTTTTTGGACGAACCTTCGGCTTTGAAAGTGGCGCATTTATCGCAAGGCAATTATAACAAAGCCATTCACATTTTAAACAATGACAACAACGATTTTCCGTTTGAGAAATGGTTTGTAGATTGGGTTCGAGCGGCGTTCAGAGCCAAAGGTAATGCTTCGGCTATTCAGGACTTGATTTCCTGGAGCGAAGAATTGGCAGGTATTGGTCGCGAAGGTCAAAAGCAATTTTTATCCTATTGTATTGATCTGTTTCGTCAAGCACTGTTGCTGAATTATCAGACTGAAAAATTGGTGTATTTGGAGCCGGAAGTAGAAGGCTTTAAGTTGGAAAAATTCGCGCCCTTTGTGACAGGAAATAATATCACTGAAATATTCAAAGAGCTATCCGATGCTTCGTATCACATTGAGCGCAACGGAAATGCAAAAATTATTTTAACCGATTTATCTATAAAACTAACACGATTAATCCATAAAAATTAAACCTATGAACAATACAGCCTCTATTTTAGTCTTGCTTTTTTTGGCGGTTACCTTTGTGCAATCGGCTTACGATAAAGTGTTTGCTTGGAAAGGCAACGTAGAATGGTTGAAAGGTCATTTTGCCCAAACCATTTTGAAAAACAATGTGCCTTTGGCCTTGTTTATCATTCTTGTTTTAGAGTTGATTACCGGTGTTTTAACCCTTGTAGGTTGCGTTGAATTATGGGTTAACGGTGGCAAATCCTGGGGATTGTATGGCGCTATTTTTTCGTCGGTGACATTAATCTTTTTGCTTTTAGGACAACGTTTGGCCAAAGATTATGACGGTGCGCGCACCATTGCCATTTATTTTGTGCCTTCGGTATTGGCTGTTTGGTGGTTAAGTTAAGCCGCTTTTTCGGGCCGCTTGGTACATTTTCAATTCGTCCCAAGTAAATTCGTCTCCGTATTTTTCTTTTAAACTGCTCAGCGATTCTTCTTTATGATTTTTGAAAGCTTTGGCTAAGGCTGCTATCTTATCTTCCGGCAAAATGGCGGAAATGGATATGGTTTCTGTTTCTATTAATTTAGCCAAATGCGAGCTGATGGTTTGCACAGTTAACTTTCTGACCGCTGCAATTTCTTTGATGGTATACTGTTGCAGCCATAGTTCGTAGGTTTCCTGAACCGTAGATTTTTTGGGTGTTTTTTCCTTTTTGTTTTTGGTATAACGCAACGGTTCTTCATCGTTTATTAATGAAACATGGCTGTTTTTGTAGGCTTGGCGAACAGCTTCTGCTTTGGTAAATCGGTAAGTTTTAATAGCTTCCGAAGTTAATTTTTCTTTGGAGATGGTTTCGCCATTGGCTACTGTTTCTATTAAAAGTTTGGCTTTCATCAATCGGATTACTGTTTTGGTTTGCAGTTCTTCCAAGACAAGTAATTCTTCAAAATACGCTTTCGCTTTTTTCATTCGCATCACTTCTTCGAGTTGCCAAAGGAGGTCGTACGTTAATTGATCGAGTATAGGAAAAAAATAATCGTAAGCCGAAAAGATTCTGTTTTTAACAAAATGAAAATCAACTTCTTCCGTAAACAATTTGTTCAGTTGTGCGATAAATTTATGCGACGGATCAGTTAGTTGTTGCAAGGTTTCCCATTGCTTATTCGCCCAATCTTTGTGCTGTGTTTTGAGGGCCAAAGCTGTTTTTTCGTTGTAGCTGTACCAATGATTTCGCCATTCTTGTACTAAAACCGACCAATCGAAAGCTGCAATCAAATATTGACGGATGAAATTTTTGGTTTCTTTGTGCAGTGTGTTTTCTAAAGTTTGGCTTTCCGCTTTGTTAAGGGCATAATTCATCACCTCCTGATCGTTTGAAATCCCATTCATTTGCAACGGAGAAAGCAATACAAGGCCATTTAACGAACGCAAACGCGATAATGCCACATAGGCTTGTCCGGGCAAAAAAACATCAGCTACATCGAGCGCAGCTTTGTCGAAGGTTAATCCTTGACTTTTGTGTACCGTAATCGCCCAAGCCAATTTGATGGGATAATGGGTAAATGTCCCTAAAACTTCCTCTTCTATCTCTTTGGTGTTTTCGTTTACAGTGTATCGGATGTTTTCCCAAACATATTTTTCGACTTCAATTGTGGTGTTTTCTTCTGGAAAATGCACCCAAATTTCTCGCTCCGACAAGGTTTGAATAATCCCCATTTTTCCGTTGAAAAATTTCTTTTCCGGAGTACTGTCGTTTTTAATGAACATAATCTGAGCGCCCACTTTCAGTTCGAGTTTCTCTTCCAACGGGAAAATTTTATCCGGAAAATCACCAATTACATCTGCTCTGAAGAAAAAAGTTTCCCCTTGTAAATCTTGTAAAGACTGAGCGTTAATAGTATCGGCTTTGTGGTTGTGTGTAGTTAAAGTGATGTAACCTTTATTAGCTTTTAAATCGAATTTAGGCTGGACAGATTGGTTTAAAACTTGAATGTCATTAGCAGTAATCTTGTTGATTCTAAGGTTGTTCAAGACCGAAATAAAAGCATCATCCGTTTGGCGAAAAATCTTTGATAGTTCAATATAAATGGGTGGATTTTTTTCAATCACATGGGCGTGAAAAAAGAATTTTCCTTTGTAATAGCGACTTAATGTTCGCCATTCATCTTCCCGAATCACTGGCGGTAGTTGAAGCAAATCGCCAATAAATAACACTTGTACACCGCCGAAAACTTGGTTGTTTTTACGAACGGTTTGCATCATAAAATCCATGGCGTCTAATAAATCGACGCGAAGCATACTGACTTCGTCGATGATTAGCAATTCCATGTTGCGAATTACGGCCTTTTTTAAGCCGCTCATTTTGAAGTGTCTTCGAAGCGTTAATCGGCTTTCAAACTTAGAAGAATCCGTGAATTGAGGCGAAGAATTATCGGGCAAAAAACCCCCGAACGGCAACTGGAACATCGAATGAATCGTTACACCTCCCGCATTCAAAGCGGCTATACCGGTTGGTGCTACAACGACGGTATTTTTGTGTGTTGTTTGGATGATTTCTTTGAGTAAGGTAGTTTTACCTGTACCGGCTTTTCCGGTTAGAAAAACAGAGCAATTGGTTTGGTTGATGAATTGCAATACATATTGGGCTTCGGCAGTTACAGATTTCATGGCTTATAAGTTTTATCTTATACAAATGTAAAGCATTGTCTTTCAATACACAACAAAAAAGCGCCTTAAAAAAGACGCTTTAAAGATTGGTTAGGATAGTAATTTATTTCTTTTCCTCTTTTTTAGCTGCAGGTTTTTCTTCTTTTTTATCGGTTGACTTGTATTTGTCGTTGACTAATTTGATGATTTCTTTAGTAATGTCGTAACTGTCTTTAGCATATAAAACTGAAGCAATGTCACCAGTACCGTAGATGTAATCATAGCCTTTGTCTTTGCCGTATTCTTTGATTACTTTTCTGTAACTGCTTACTAAGGAATCCATTTCTACACCGCTTTCGCTTTGTAACTGTTGTAACATCGCTTGCTGTGCGTAGCTTAATTCTTGCTCTCTTCTTTGCAATTCAGCACCTTTTTGCTGAGCCCAAACTTGACCATTCGCTTGTGCATTTTTTTGGAAATTGGCAGCTTCCGACTTGAAACGGTTCACTTCTACTTCCAATTGGCTGCCCATGACTTTGGATTTGTCTTTGTATTTTTCGGCTATGTCTTTGGCTTCTGTTGATTCTTCCATCAATTTAGAAGTGTCGATGTAAGCGGTTTTAAATTCTTTTACTTCGGTCGTTTTATTGCATGAAAAGAATGAAATAGCCAATGCAAAAAGGATAACTGTTTTTTTACTCATGATATATAATTGATTTTTGGTACAAGTGAATTTTCAACTTCACTATTATTTAGATAAATTAATTTTTCGTTTCAAAAATATAAAAATAAAGACAATAATCAGGTTGAAAACAGCATAGACAACACTATAGTTTTTAATTATTGTTTTTAAAAGTCATATAATCTTGTATTATTAAATTCGGCTTCAAATAAAGCGTTTTAAACAAACATCTTGTTTTAGGCAACCCAACACACATTTGTGATGTATTGCGTTAAAACTCGTTGATTTATTTGGTTTTTATTGGTTTTTCAGGATGTAAATGTGCGAAGAATACTCGTTTGTTTTCTTTCCGTTAAGATTTGACTTTAAACCGACAAAAAAAGCTCTGATGAAATTCATACGCCCGGTTTTGTATTTTTCAGACAGCAAGCTCACGTAAAAACTATCAAACTTCATTGGTAAAACAGCTGTTAATTGAATTCCTTTTTCGGCAAATAATTTTTCAATAGCCGTTTTGGAGAAATGCCAAATATGTCTCGGCACATCATAAGCCGCCCAATGTCTGCCATAAAAATTAGCGTCAAACGATTTAAAATTCGGCACTGCTATAATTATGGTTCCGCTTGGTTTTATTAACCTTTTCAATTCGGATAAATAGTCTTCTAAATTAGGAACATGCTCTAATACGTGCCACATGGTAATAATGTCGAAAGAGTGGCTTTCCAAATCAGATAAACTATTGGCAAAATTTACACCTTTGTTGATGGCTATTCCTTTGGCTTTTGGGCTTGGTTCAATTCCGGTAATATTCCAACCATCATTTTTGGCCACAACTAAAAAGTCACCCGTTCCCGCACCAATGTCTAATAATTTTCCTTTAGCCGATTGTGCGTTGATTAATTTCAATTTGTTCTTAAGAGCAATGCCTTTAATGAAATGATACACTCTTTCAAACAAAGAACGCTTTCCGTCGGTGTGCGAAATATAGTCTTCGCTTTCATAATAGGACGGTAATTTTTCCAAACTCGGTTTTGGAAAGGTCATTAAAAGATCATACTCAGGATTATGATGCAGTTCAAAAATTTCTTTTGAAACCGAATAATCTTTAACTTTTTGAAAAAAAATATTGTTTTGAAAACTCATAGAACTCTTTATTGGTAAGGGTTGGCAAGCTTAGTTTCACGTGGAACGCAAAAACGATTTGATTTTGTATTTTTATATTATCGTCCCATGTAAATCAACAATACCGAAATATCAGCAGGAGAAACACCGCTGATTCTTGAGGCTTGTGAAATAGTAATAGGACGAATAGCCGTTAATTTTTGCTTGGCTTCAATCGACATGGATTTGATTTTATAATAATCGAAATTTTCCGGGATTTTAATATCTTCTAAACGCGTCAGCTTCTCGGCGTTGTTTCTTTCTTTTTCGATGTATCCGGAATACTTCACTTGTATTTCGGCTTGTTCGATAATTTCTTTATCCAAATCATTATCCTGAATATATTGCTGTACTTTTTCAAATTTTAATATGTCTTCTAAATCAATTTGAGGACGAGAAAAAACTTTAAACATCTTATCCGATTGTGTCATGGGAGAACTTTCCTTTTCGACTAAAATCGGATTGGCTTCTTCGTGAGTCAAACTGGTTTCTTTAAAGAAATTCACCATCTTCTCACTTTCATTGAATTTGTGTTCCATACGACGCATTCGCTTTTCAGAAGCTAATCCAATTTCATAAGATTTAGGCGTTAATCTGAAATCGGCATTATCCTGACGCAAAAGCGTTCGGTATTCAGCACGTGAAGTAAACATACGATAGGGTTCTTCCGTTCCTTTGGTAATTAAGTCGTCGATTAAAACTCCGATGTAAGCTTCATCTCTGCGAAGAATCATCGGTTCCATTTCTTTGACTTTCAAAGCAGCATTGATTCCGGCCATTAAACCTTGCGAGGCAGCTTCTTCATAACCGGTTGTACCATTAATTTGTCCGGCAAAATATAAGCCTTCAACCAACTTGGTTTCTAAAGTATGTTTTAATTGCGTAGGCGGAAAATAATCATACTCAATCGCATAACCCGGACGGAAAAACTTCACTTTTTCAAAACCTTCCACAGAACGCAAGGCTTTAAACTGAATGTCTTCCGGTAAAGAAGTTGAGAAACCGTTCACATAAACTTCAACAGTATTCCAACCTTCCGGTTCTACGAAAAGCTGGTGTCTTTCTTTATCGGCAAAGCGATTAATCTTGTCTTCTATAGATGGACAATATCTTGGCCCGATACTTTTGATTCTACCATTAAACATTGGGGAACGATCGAAGCCTTCACGTAAAATATCATGCACTTCATTAGAAGTGTAAGTCATATGACAAAGCAATTGGTGCGTTAAAGGTTTGGTTTCATCTGAATAAGAAAACTTGTCCGGCACCAAATCCCCCGGTTCTTCTCTCATTTTAGAATAATCCAAAGAACGACCATCTACTCTTGGCGGCGTTCCGGTTTTCATTCTACCGGCTTGGAAACCTACATTAATCAAATCTTCCGTAATCCCGAAAGCGGCACTTTCTCCTGCTCTACCGCCTCCAAATTGTTTGTCGCCAATGTGAATTAATCCATTCAAAAAAGTACCGTTTGTTAGCACAACGGTTTTGGCTTTAATTTCAATTCCGAGAGAAGTTACAATTCCTTCAACCTTGTTATTTTTTATCAAAAGCCCTTTAACCATCTCTTGATAAAAATCGAGATTGGGCGTTCTCTCCAACATCAAACGCCATTCTTCAGAAAAACGCATACGATCACTTTGAACACGCGGCGACCACATGGCAGGACCTTTAGATTTGTTCAACATCTTGAACTGAACGGCTGTTTTGTCTGAGACAATTCCGGAGTAACCGCCTAAGGCATCAATTTCACGAACAATTTGACCTTTGGCAATTCCACCCATAGCAGGATTACAAGACATTTGAGCAATGTTTTGCAAACTCATAGTGACCAATAAAGTTTTACAACCTAAATTGGCCGCTGACGCGGCAGCTTCACAACCGGCATGGCCGGCACCCACAACAATAGTATCGTATTCTTCTAAAAACATTTTCTAATTGTGTTTCACGTGGAACATCTTCATTTTTTCTTCTTCTTTCTCACGCATTAGTTGTTCATCTGCAACGGATTTGTCTTTATAACCACAGTAATGTAAAACACCGTGAACCATGACGCGCTTTAATTCATCTTCAAAAGTGACATTAAAATCCGCGGCATTATCTTTAACCCGTTCAATAGAAATAAAAATATCTCCGTGTAGTTCATTTCCCACAGAATAATCAAAGCTGATGATGTCTGTAAGCGTGTCATGATCTAAATACTGCTGGTTAATTTCAAGTAAATAATCGTCGTCGCAGAATATATAATTAATCTCTCCTTCGTTCTTTATTTCAGATTTAATGACTTCGGCTAACCAAGCCGCAAAAGCAGATTCATTATCTAAAGCAAAATCGCATTCGTAATTAAAACTAATCATTATTGATAAAGTATTCTTGAACCTTTTGGTTAAAATTGGAGCGCAAAGGTAAGCTTTGTCTATTTAAAATTTCAATGCTGTTTAAATATTCTTGTAACCTTGTTGGGAGGGCATTGGCTTGATTGTTAAATTCTTTCTTATTGGTTTCAGATTGGCGCTTCTTATCCTGACCTTGTTGCTGGACTGCTTTTTCGAGTTTTAAAAGTTCATATTTAAGATTTAAAACTTTCTGTAGCGTTTCATTATTAAAGCCTTTATTCAATAATTGCTTCTCAATTTGCTTCATTTGATCTAAAGCATTTTGACCATTTCCTCCAACGCCCTGTTTCTTTAATTCCTTTTCTAAAGCCTCACGCAATTGTTGCTGCTCTTTGTAAATTTCCATAATAGCTTTTGCATCGCCTTCGCCATCTTGTCCTTGCTCACCTCCTTTTTCGCTCCCCTCGCTTTGGCCTGATTTTCCTCCTTTTTGGCCTTTACCGTCTTTGCTACCTTGTTGTCCTTGACCAGGTTTTTCTCCTTCCTTGCCTTCTTGTCCTTCACCAGGTTTTTCACCCTTTTTCATACCTTTATTCATTTTCTCGGCAAGACTCTCCTGCTTTTTGATAATATCCGGCAATTGCATGCCGCTACCTTGACCTTGACCGGGTTTAGGTTTGCCTTGGCCTTGCCCTTCCATTTGTAAGGACATTTGCATACTGTTAAGAATATCACTTAACATATCAGCTAATCTGTTAGCAGAAGATACAGCATACTGTTGATGTGAATTCCCCTTAGCCACATTTGCTTCCGCTAAATTTTCGAGAGCTTTATCAACGTTGTATTGAACATTACCAATCTCCTTAGTAACATCTTCTGCAATCTTTGGATTACGCAATGACATAGCAAATAAGCTATCATCAACATGTTTGAATTGTTGTTTTAAATCTTGTTGGATTTTCAAATTCTTATTGAAAGACGGAGCACCGCGTTTCAAATTTTTAAATTGCTTCATTACATCTTCTTGTGAAAATGAATAAGCCAAAAGATTGTCTAAAATCTGACGTAACATAGCCACATCTTCTTCCATTTGCTCCATGTCGCCGGATTGCATTTGCTCAGACATTTTTTGACTCATTTGCTTCATTTTCTTGGCGGCACTTTTTTGCTTAGGCTTGGCTTTTTCCTTTTGCTGCTTTTGCAATTGTTCTTTAGCATTCTTCATGTCTTCATCAATACTCTTCTCTTGCTCATCGGAATTGGGAATATCCATAGGTGATTTCAACTCTTTGTTTTCCTGCTCTAAATCGTTCAGTTCTTCCTGTATCTTATCAAACTCTTTATTGATGTCGTCTTGCTTCTCTACAGAATTCTCTTCAGATTTATCCGCTAACTTGTCTTGCTTTTCAGCCAACTTATCTAACTTATTGGCAATTTGTTCCGCTTTCTTCTCAACATAATAACGCTTCGTAAGCTCAACCAACTGCTCTAAACTCTTGGTTTGATTTTTACTGGCTTGTTGGAATTTTTGCATTTTTTCGAACAACTCTTCTTTGCTGATTTTATCATTCAGCTTTTGCAATTCGTCCAACAACTTTTTGTTCTTCTCCAATTCTTCTTTGGTTTTCTCTAAACGGTCTTGCAGTAATTCTTTCTTCTCGTCTTTTTTCTCCGATTTAAATTGCTCCAAATTCTCCTTCATCTTCTCTGAAAACTCTTTCATCATTTCGTCTTGTTGTTTTTGACGTTGGATAAAATCGTTTACTTTTTGTTGCTCTTTGTAGTCTAAATTATCCTTCTCTTTGCCCATTTTTTGCAACTTCTCCATTTCGGACAATTGTTTGTCTTGCGCTTTTAAAGATTTGGCTAACGAATTGATGTTGTCATTTTGCTGTTGCAACATTTCATCTTGTTTCTCGGTTTCAGTAGCGATACGATTGCTGAATACAGAAGACTTGGTACTTTTGAAATGGTGAATAGCATCGTTATCAAAAATCTCAAAATAATATTCATAAGAAACACCTTCTTCTACCGGAAGATTACTTGGGAAAGCAAACACAAACTGATCGTAAACGTCTTTCTTAACGTTGATAAGCGCTTTTTTAGCAGCGTTCGGCTTGTCTTTAGGATAATAAACAATTTGCAGTTTAGAAAGTCCGTAATCATCCGAAACTTGTCCGAGAACATAATTCTTATTGACTTTTAAACTATCCGGCGCATTGTTAACCGTGATTGTTGGAAATTGATCTTTGATAACAGAAATCTGATAATTCAATTTTTCGTAGTTCTGCACTTTATTGTTGGACGTCAAGATTTGATACTCTACATTTTGTAGAATGCTTTTCGAAAGTGTAAACACATTGTCCTGTTTGGCGAAAGTAAATCGATTAGCGCTATTCACCCAATCCACTTTTTGAGTGGCCAAAGTGTTCATTCGCCAAGTAACTTTGGTTCCTTCGGGAATAACAGCATTTCCGGTGCCTTTTATTACTTCCGGTTTTTTATTCAAATAAGCCGGGAAATTTAGGATCATTTCAAAATTGGCTATGGATGGAACCGTAACTACTTTTAACTCGTAATCGTGAGAACTGACATCGTTGGCTTCAATATGGAATTCTGTGTCCTCAACCGGTTTCGGAATGACAAATTCAAATTCTCCTGCTTTGGTAGTTTCCATAAAGTAACTTTCATCGCCTATATAAATCATAGCGTTTTCCGGAACAACTTTACCAACCGTTTTAACTTTAACCAAGAAATCTTTGTTCTGTTCGGTTTGCAAATTATTGTTCACCAACACAATTTCAAAAGGTGCCGGCGGTGTAAATTGTTGTTTGAAGTTTACCACACGATTAAAACTTTGTGATAAAATTTCGCCTTTACCCGAAATCAGGAAAAACAAAAAGAACAAAATCGGAATCACGGCCAGTGGTAAATACTTCTTATTCTTCCCTAAGTTGATGGCGTTGCCAAAAGGAATAGGTTGCAATGTGGCGGCTTTCTGTTCAATCGAAGCCAACAATAATTCCGATTGGTTTCGGTCTTGTGACAATTGTAAAAAGTTGGTCAGCTTATCGCCTACTTCGTTAAAATGGTTTCCGATAATGTTGGACGCTTGGTTGTAATCAATTCCTTTTTGCAATTTGAATAGCTTAAACAATGGGAAAAGAATAAATCGCAATAACAGAAACAATTCTACCGCTACAAAAAGCACAAACAAAACCGTTCGCGCTGCAGGTTTAAGCCATAAGAAATACTCAACAAACAGCGTGAAGATAAAATAAAGCAAACCAATGCCGACGAAAAAAATAGTACCGCGCAGCAATTCATTGGTATAAAACTTTCGAATAAAGTCTTCTAACTTCTGATAAATAAGGGTTGATTTTTCCAATTTTAAGCCAATCTTTTTTATAACCGATAAATGTACAATTTTTGGCGAATAACTAACGTTAAAAATTTGTCAATGAAAATGTCTTGAAAATGAAGCGGTAACACGAGTCAAAAACTTCCAACTTCTAACTTCCAACTTCCAACTTCTGTTTATCTTTGTACACACTTCGACAAACTCAGTGTTAATATGAATAACCCTAAATTATAAAAATGTCAAGACCAGTTAGAGTTCGTTTTGCTCCCAGTCCAACCGGACCATTGCACATTGGCGGCGTGAGAACTGCCTTATTTAATTATTTATTTGCCAAAAAACACAACGGTGTATTCTATTTGCGAATTGAAGATACCGACCAAAACCGTTTTGTTCCCGGAGCGGAGCAATACATTTTTGAAGCCTTGGATTGGTTGGGTATTGCGCCAAGTGAAACCGTTGGAAAGAATGAAAAATTTGGTCCGTACCGTCAAAGTGAAAGAAAACATTTGTACCAACAATATGCGGATCAGTTGGTACATTCGGGCTGGGCTTACTATGCTTTTGACACAGCCGAAGCCTTAGACAATCATAGAAAGCAACACGAAGCCGAAGGGAAAACCTTTATTTACAATTGGCACAACCGTGAAAAATTAGACACCTCATTGGTTATTTCGGCAACAGAAACCGAAAAGAGAATTGCTAATGGCGAAGCGTATGTGATTCGTTTTAAAACGCCGGTAAATGAAACTTTGCATTTACACGATATCATTCGCGGTGACTTGAAGTTTGAAACCAATTTATTAGACGATAAAGTACTGTTTAAGTCGGATGGTATGCCAACGTACCATTTAGCCAATATTGTAGACGACCATTTAATGGAAACTTCACACGTAATTCGCGGAGAAGAATGGTTGCCGAGTTTGCCTTTACACAGCTTATTGTATAAAGCATTTGGTTGGGAAGCGCCAGAATTTGCACATTTACCGCTGATATTAAAACCAATCGGAAACGGAAAATTATCCAAACGCGATGGGGATAAAATGGGCTTTCCTGTATTTCCGTTAGAGTGGAAAAGCGAAGAAGGTGTTTCATCGGGTTACCGAGAAAAAGGATTTTTCCCGGAAGCAGTAGTGAACTTTTTGGCCTTATTAGGTTGGAACGACGGCACCGAACAAGAAATCTTTTCTTTGGAAGAATTGGCTGAAAAATTCGATTTGAATCGCGTACACAAAGCCGGAGCCAAATTTGATCCGGAGAAAAACAAATGGTTTAACCACCACTATTTACAACAACAAAGTGATGCAAGTTTAGCAGAAGCTTTTGCACCAACTTTAAATGAAAAAGGCATCTCGACTGCGCTCGATGTGACAAAAGTAGTATCGTTAATTAAAGAACGTGCAAACTTTGTTTCAGAATTTTGGGATTTGGCCGATTATTTCTTTGTAGCACCTACAGCTTATGATGAAAAAGCAGCTAAGAACTGGAAAGAAGATACGCCGAATTTGATGCAACAATTGATTTCGGTATTGGAAAATATAGGCGATTTTACCTCTGTCAACATCGAAACCATTGTAAAAGATTGGATGACTAAAAACGAAATCGGTATGGGAAAAGTGATGCAACCGTTTCGTTTGAGTTTGGTTGGTGCTTTAAAAGGTCCACATCTTTTTGACATCGTGGAATTGATTGGTAAAGAAGAAACTGTTAAGCGACTGGAAAAAGCGATAGCTACATTATAAAAAAAGCCCCTATTTTAGGGGCTTTTTTTATTTAGTTTTTAACACACCAATAATCAGAAGTGGCACCGCCCATTTTCTTGTCGAAAGTAACAGTTATTTTAGTAGTGTAACTAAATCCTTTCTTTTTACCTGATTCTGATACAATAGCCATAGTGTGGACCATATCTCTGTCAGCGCAATAGATTACACCCTCATTGTAGCTGGTAATTGGATATTTAACTTTATTATCTTTTGTCTCAATAAATAAAAATCCGTCACTTATAGAAAAAACACCTGTCAATGCTAAATCCTTTTTACTAGGACCAAGTTGGGCTGTTACAGCTCCTATTTGGTAAGTTCCACTAACTGGCTTTAACAATTCTACTAAATTTTCTGTGTTTTCTTTAACAGGTTTAATTACAGTTGTAGCTTGAACTTCATCGCAGTTTGTGTATTTAGGATAATCAAAAAGTCTGAAAACCTTAGCGTTAGCATTATCTATTCTTTCCGCTGCCTTCTTAGCCATTTTTGAGGCATTATCCATATTCATCATTTTAACATCATTCCCATTTAATCTACCTATTAAATCAGGACAATCCTGAAAATGCTTTCTTAAAATTGCTTCTGCATTATTTCTATCTTCTGTGGAATTTTTATAAAATTGATCATCAAATTTCATTTCATCAATAACGTTATTTTCGTTGTCCAAAACATAAAAATAATACGTTGTGATGACTTTTAAATTTCTTCCTCTGTTGGTGGCATTTTTGTCAAAGTAGTTGCCATCAACCAAATTATTAGGGTTAATTGTTGTAGTTTTTTTATTTAAATCTGTTTGACCAAACATTGGATTAGCTTCTCCTTTTTGGATAGCAACAACTTTATAATTCCCAACCAACTTCTTTGATTTTGATTCGGCTATAACAAAACAGGTTACTCTTTTTTTACCGATAGCAAAAGTGTTTAAAACAAACTCATCAACAAACGCTGTCTTAATATTCTTAATAGCCATCTCTTGATTCTTTGTCATTCCTTTTTCTCTGTAAAGAAAATGATCGTAATCGATTCCTAATTTGACAGAAGTTGGTTCAACATTTATCTTTTTACCTTCAGTAGTTTCAAAATAAAAACTCTGACCAAAAGAGCAATTTAATATACTGATAAATACAAAAAATAAAATTTTAAAATTTTTCCACTTTAATTTCATACTATTGATTTTATAAGTTAATAATCACTTGTCCGTTAATACTACCTAAATTTCCCTTAAAGGTATCTCCGTTATTCAACACTTTTAAAGCATCGTCTTTGTTGAGTTTGTTTAAGATGTTGGTAAAACCATATTCATAAAAAAGCACTGCTCTGATGGTTTTGCTTCCTGCGGAACAACCTAAATAGAAATTACCGCTAACCGGCGAAATATCTACAATTTGATTGGCGGCTAATAAGGTTCCTTTTAAGATTCGGTTTTCATCGGTTGGATCTACTTTGAGCTTGCCGTTGACTTGCAACACCGGACCAAAATCTAAAGACACATGGTCTTCTACTACGTTATAACTGAATAATATTCTAACCTGAACGCCTTGTATATTGTATTTAATGTCTTGGTTAAAAGTAGATTGTAACGAAAAGTTATTGCTGAAAAACTGCATTCCGTAAATCATACTCCAATTGTTGTAATAGTTACCACGGACCGAAAGACCTCCGGCAAAACCCATTTCTGGTGAAGCTTTAAAATTATTGGTGAATAAAGTAGTTTGAGAAATGCCGGCTGAAATGCCGATACGATTTCCATCTCGGTTACCGTATTGAGCGAAACCTAAAGTTGTAAAAAACAACAATAGTAAAGTAAGTTTTTTGTTCATGTAATGTTGACAGTTAATTTGTAACAAACATACATATATTTTCGTACAACCTATTTTAATCACTAAAATTTAAAATAGTATGGAATTTATTATCATCCCAATTGTATTTGGTGTTCTTTTTCTGTTCGCTTGCTTTTTTACCGTAAAGCAACAAACGGCGGTAGTCGTAGAACGATTCGGTAAGTTTTTGAGCATCCGAAACTCGGGTTTACAGCTTAAAATTCCGGTAATCGACCGAATTGCAGGTCGTGTTAATTTGAGGATTCAACAATTGGATGTCATCATCGAAACCAAAACCAAAGACAACGTATTCGTAAAAATGAAAGTGTCGGTTCAGTTTAAAGTCATCCAAGAAAAAGTGTATGAAGCTTTTTATAAGTTAGAATATCCTCACGATCAAATTACTGCTTATGTATTTGATGTGGTTCGAGCCGAAGTGCCTAAATTGAAATTAGACGATGTTTTTGAAAGAAAAGACGATATCGCGATAGCCGTGAAACGCGAATTAAACGAAGCGATGATGACTTACGGATACGATATAATCAACACCTTGGTAACTGATATTGATCCGGATATGCAAGTAAAAAATGCGATGAACCGAATCAACGCGGCTGATAGAGAAAAAACTGCGGCCGAATTCGAATCGGAAGCCCAAAGAATTCGTATTGTAGCCAAAGCCAAAGCAGAAGCCGAAAGCAAACGCTTGCAAGGTCAAGGGATAGCCGATCAAAGAAGAGAAATTGCACGCGGTTTGGTAGAAAGTGTGGAAGTATTAAACAATGTAGGCATCAATTCGCAAGAAGCTTCAGCTTTGATTGTGGTAACGCAACATTACGATACTTTACAAGCCATTGGTGCCGATACCAACTCGAACTTAATCTTGTTACCTAATTCACCTCAAGCCGGAAGTGATATGTTGAACAATATGGTGGCCAGTTTTACAGCGAGTAACCAAGTTGGTGAAGTGATGAAAAACGCCCCTAAACGCATTAAAAAGAAAGAAGATCACACTTCTACCGATTACAATCCGTCGGATACTTCCAATCCGGAAGAACCGAAAAAGTAACAACAATTGAATACAAAAAAAGAGGCTTAATCGCCTCTTTTTCTGTTTATTAACCAACTGATTACATAAGGTAATGCTATCTTTAAAATGTTCCCTAAAGTTCCTGAAAACACCTTTTTATAAACGGCATAAAATCCTTGAACCGGTTCCGAAGGGAAAACGCTTTCCTTGGTTTTCTCATAGCTGAGCTTCATTTTCTGGAAATAGATTTCTTTTTCCAATTTCAGAATTTCTAAATCGTGCTCAATCTCGGCGTAAGATGAATATTTTTTAGGCTGCATAATCAATCGTTAAAAAATATTTCTGAAAACTTCTCCAAAATTGGTCCTTCTACAATTTTATCTTTTACCAAAAATAAGAGCATCGCTAATACCAAATAAACACCGGCAACTGCTAAAAATCCTAATGGATAACTGTTAAACCACTGTCCTAAAGCCAAAGCACCGGCTATGGAAACAAACAATAAAACAATGGTCAAACAAAGTGCAATTAGTAAAAACTTGACCATCAAAGTAGTCGACTTCATGGCTACTTTAAAACCCCAAAGTTTATAATAGGCCAAACTGGTTTCTACATAAGCTTTGGCATTCTCTTGAATGTCTTCTACATTTTCTTTAAGTTCTTCAAATGGCATTACTTCTGTAATTTGGCATTTTGCTTTTTGAGCTCGGCTAATTTTTCTTCCAAAAAGGTAATGGCTTCCTCAGCTTTATAACTCGATTTGGATAATAAATTTTCAACGGTTTCTTTTAACTCATCTTTGGTTTGAGAAAATTTTTCTTTGGCTTCTTCTTCGGCGGAGTTGAATTTGGATTTTACTTCATCTTTCAAATCATCAAAACCGTTTTTAATTTTTTCTCTTGTTTTTGAACCTTTATCGGGTGCAAACAAAATTCCTATACCTACTCCAATGGCAGCTCCGGCTAAAAGTGCCAAAATACTGTCGCTACTTCTTCCTGACATAATTTTGAAATTTTTAATTGACTTAAAGTTACGAAAATTTTGTCTAAATGCCGTTAAGATGTCGTTAAATGACAAAAAATGATTTTAAAGCGATATAAAAGAATTTTACGGTTAACACTATAAAATCACCTTAAGGATTTTTAAAGATTAAATAAAACCAATGTATGAAAGTCAATTTTAATCAGATGAAATTATAAATATTAAAAAAATTATAGATTTTATTAATAATAGAAAAAGCCCGCAATTATGCGGGCTTTTTATTAGAATCTTCTATACTGAATTTATTCTTTGCTTTCCACTTTGGCCCAAGTATCTCTTAAACCAACCGTTTTGTTGAAAACTAATTTTTCGGTCGTTGAATCTTTATCAACGCAGAAATATCCCAAACGTTGGAATTGGAACTGGTCTAAATTTTTAGCCGATTGCAAACTTGGTTCCACAAAACCGGTAATCACTTCTAAAGAATTCGGATTGATAAATTCTTTAAAATCGATTTCTTTGTTACCATCCGGACTTTCATGAGTGAATAATCTATCGTACACACGAACTTCCGCCGGAATAGCGTGATTGACAGCAACCCAGTGAATGGTGCCTTTTACTTTTCGTTGTGAGGCTTCTGTACCACTTCCGCTTTTTGAATCAGTATCATAAGTGCAATGAATTTCGGTGATATTCCCGTTTTCGTCTTTGATAACACTTTCTCCTTTAATGATATACGCATTTTTTAAACGCACCTCAGTACCTAAAGTCAAGCGGAAAAATTTCTTATTGGCTTCTTCTTGAAAATCTTCTCTTTCGATGTACAACTCTTTAGAAAACGGCACTTTTCTATAGGTCATAACTTCTTCTTCCGGATTATTCTCGGCTTCTAACCATTCTTCCTGACCTTCAGGATAATTCGTAATTACCAATTTTACCGGATTCAAAACCGCCATCACACGAGGTGCTGTTTTGTTCAATTCTTCGCGAACACAGAATTCCAATAAGGAAACATCAATCAAGTTAGTACGTTTAGCAATTCCGATGGTTTTAGCAAAATTTCGGATAGCCATAGGCGGATAACCTCTGCGACGCATACCTGAAATGGTGCTCATTCGCGGATCATCCCAACCGCTAACATGCTTTTCTTCAACCAGTTGTAATAGTTTTCTTTTAGAAACTACGGTGTGTGATAAATTTCTTCGAGCAAATTCTCTTTGTTTCGGACGTACTTTAGTCTCATCGTACACTTGGTCTAAAAACCAGTCATACAACTCGCGATGTGGTAAAAATTCCAGCGTACAAAAAGAATGTGAAATTTGCTCTAAATAATCACTTTCGCCATGAGCCCAATCATACATTGGATAAATACACCAATCATTTCCGGTTCGGTGGTGGTGTTTTTTAAGAATGCGGTACATAATAGGATCACGCATTAACATATTCGGCGAAGCCATGTCGATTTTAGCACGTAAAATATGCGTTCCTTCATCAAATTCGCCGTTTTTCATGCGCTCAAAAAGGTCTAAATTCTCTTCCACCGAACGATTACGAAAAGGAGAATTAGTCCCAACTTGTGTTGGTGTTCCTTTTTGCTTAGCCATTTCTTCCGAAGTTTGGCTATCTACATAAGCCTTTCCCTTTTTTATAAACTCTACAGCCCAATCGTATAATTGTTGGAAATAATCAGAAGCATAACATTCGTTAGCCCATTCAAAACCCAACCATTCAATGTCTTTTTTAATAGCATCCACATATTCCTGCTCTTCTTTAGCCGGATTGGTATCATCAAAACGCAAATTCACTGGCGCCTGATAATCAATTCCTAAACCAAAGTTTAAACAAATAGCACTGGCGTGACCTACGTGTAAATACCCGTTGGGCTCCGGTGGAAATCGAAAACGCAATTTATCCTTAGACAAACCGTTTTTCAAATCTTCTTCGATAATTTGTTCGAGGAAATTAAGTGACTTCTCTTCTGTTGACATTATTTTTGTAATTTTAGCAAAGATATTAAAAACGTTACGAGTTACAAGTTGCGGGTTGTAAGTTTGTTCAAATACTAACAACTCGAAACTAACAACCCGAAACCCGAAACTAAACCAATGGGAACGATTAAATTACAAAATATCAGAACCTTTTCCTTTCATGGTTGTTTGGAAGAAGAAGCTCGAATCGGTTCTGATTACAGAGTGGATTTGGAAATTAAAACCGATTTACGAAAATCATCTGTTAGTGATGACTTAAAAGACACGGTAGATTATGTGCTTTTAAACAAAATTGTAGTAGAGGAAATGGCTATTCGTTCTAAATTATTGGAACATGTTGCCCGACGAATTGTGTCCAGAATCTTCAAAGAAATCCCTTCAGTATCCAGAATAGTATTAGCCGTTTCTAAACTCAATCCACCTATCGGTGGTGATGTTGAAGCAGTTACCATTGAATTGGAAGAATACAGAAGTTAGATTTAAAATTGCCGATTTAAGATTGTAGAATGTAGAATGAAATCAAAAATCAAAAATCGTTAATCAACAATCTAAAATTAAAACTTTTTAGTATATTTGCCGTCCAACTGGCATCGTGGCCGAGTGGCTAGGCACCGGTCTGCAAAACCGTATACTCCGGTTCGAATCCGGACGATGCCTCTTAATTAAGCTCTCTTTTTGAGAGCTTTTTTTATGGTTAATTTTTAGAAAAAATTAATTAAAGAAAGGGTTCGAATCCGAACGTTAGCTCTTAACCTTCAAGGACACGAGCATAGCGACTGGCGAAGCAAACTTGGAGCTTTTTTTATGGTTAATTTTTAGAAAAAATTAATTAAAGAAAGGGTTCGAATCCGAACGTTAGCTCTTAACCTTCAAGGACACGAGCATAGCGACTGGCGAAGCAAACTTGGAGCTTTTTTTTATGGTTAATTTTTAGAAAAAATTAATTAAAGAAAAGGTTCGAATACGAACGATGACAATTAAAAAAGTACTGTTTGAAAATTAATTGAAAGTAAAAAAAACACTGATTTTATGCTGGTTTTTTCATAAGTAATTATTCTTGTCCTTCTAACTTTTCAATGGCAGAATTTACTATTTTTTGCTCTTTTGGAAACCAAGCTTGAGACAATAAAACTACACCGCAAATGATTAAGGCTATACTAATCACTTTTTTAATCAAAAGGATGTTTTTAGGGTTAAGTTGGCTTCGCAACTGTTTGGCTAATATAATTTTAAATAAATCGGTGATAAAATACACAATGATTAACGTTGCAAAAAAAGTAATCATCCGAGACGCTTTTAATTCCAATTGCGGACCGATGGTAATTAAGATAGCCAACCAAAATCCAAGTACACCGATATTGATAAAATTAAGGAAAAACCCTTTGATAAAAAGAGAAAAATAATTGGTTTTAGCTAATTCTTTGGGGTCAATTTCATCTATACTTTTCTTGGCCTCTTTCTTGTTTTTGATAAAAGAAATGATACCGTAAGTTAGCATAACCAATCCACCGAAAATAAATAAAGCCGGATCATCTTTAATACTTTGAATCAAACGATAACTACTGAAAAAAGCAATGAGGATAAATATAACATCCGCTAAAACCACACCTAAGTCAAACATGACTGCTGCTCTGAATCCTTTGACTACACTGGTTTCCAGAAGTACAAAAAATACCGGACCAATCATAAAACTCAAGAAAAAACCAAGCGGAATGGCGGATAAAATATCGTTAAGGAATATCATTGTTACAATTTTGACACTGCAAGTTAGAATTAAATTTTAAGAAATTGAAATAAATTCTACTTCGCTTCTCGAACTGTTCCGCCGGCTATTACTTTTTGATTGATTTGTTTCGGTTTACCATAAATCGTAATATCGCCACCGGCTCTGACTTTAGCTTCTACTATATCTGTAGCAAAAATATCCGCTTCGCCACCGGCATTGGCAGTAATAGTAGTTTGCTTTGTTATGAATTGTTGTGCTTCGTAAATACCTCCGGAATTCACTAAAATATCTTGATTATCAGCATTTCCTTCAATCATAACTTTAGAACCGTTGGCTATTCTGGCTGATAATTTTTGAGTTTCAAGCTTCATTTTAACTTCAGAGCCTTCTTTAGCATTAACGTCAAAACTCATCGTTTTTATAACATCAGCACAAGCTATTCTTGAACCTTCATTAGCTTCAACTGCTGAAATATCTTTAAAGAAAACGGTAACTGAAATATGATCACCACCTAATAATTTAGTCAATGGCATTCTGATTTTTAACTCACCATTTTTATTCACCAATTCAACTTCATTGGCTTCTTTTCCGTCTAAAATCACTTTGTTTTCGTTGCTTTTAACCAACAAAACATCAATCTGATCGAAAGCGGTAACTTTATCAAAATCACCCACATTTTTTTCAACTTGTCCGAAAGATAAGGCACTGAAAAACAATGCACTGTACACTACATTTTTCATACTATTCGTTTCTTCTTATAAAATGAAAATCCAATTGTTTTTTAACTAAATCTGCGTTTTTTACTTTTACATATACTTCATCGCCTAACTGGAGCAAGGCTTTAGAAACCTGACCTACCAAAGCATATTGCTTTTCATCGAATACATAATAATCTTCCTTGATTTCTCGGATGCGAACCATACCTTCACATTTGTTTTCGATAATTTCGACATAAATTCCCCATTCGGTTACCCCTGAAATTACGCCTAAAAACTCCTGGTCTTTATGGTCTTGCATGTATTTCACCTGCATGTATTTCACCGAATCTCTTTCGGCTTGTGCAGCCAAAGCTTCCATATCACTGGAATGCGCACATTTAGCTTCATAATCTTCTTGATTGACGCTTTTGCCGCCATCTAAATAATATTGCAACAATCGGTGTGCCATTACATCTGGATAACGGCGAATGGGCGAGGTAAAATGACTATAGAAATCGAATGCCAATCCGTAATGACCAATATTTTCAGTAGAATAAACGGCTTTACTCATACTGCGAATAGTAAGTGTATCAACTAAGTTTTGCTCTTTTTTACCGTTAACTTCATTCAATAAATTATTCAATGATTTCGAAATATCTTGCTTCGATTTCATGTTGATGGTATAACCGAATTTAGAAATTACAGTTTGTAAATTCATCAATTTATCTTCATTAGGTTCATCGTGAATTCGGTACACAAAGGTTTTCTTTTGTTTGCCTATAAATTCCGCTACTTTTCTGTTAGCCAACAACATAAATTCTTCAATCAAATGATTGGCATCTTTCGACACTTTGAAGAATACACCAACGGGTTCAGCAGCTTCATTTAGGTTGAATTTTACTTCCACTTTATCAAACGAAATTGCTCCGGCAGCCATTCGTTTTCTACGAAGAATTTTAGCTAATTCATCTAACTTCAAGGTGGCTTCTACTATTGGTTTCGGAGCTTTATAAGCTTTTCCGGTTAAGGAAACTTCGGCCGGAATTAAATCAGATTGGGTTTCAATAATACTTTGTGCTTCTTCATAAGCAAATCGCTGATCAGAATAAATCACCGTTCGACCAAACCATTGGTTAACTACCTCTGCTTTCGGTGTTAATTCAAATACAGCTGAAAAAGTGTATTTCTCTTCATTTGGTCGCAACGAACAAGCAAAATTCGACAATACTTCGGGTAACATCGGAACCACACGGTCAACTAAATACACAGATGTTGCTCGATTATAAGCTTCATCATCTAAAATAGTACCTTCTTTTACGTAATGCGACACATCGGCAATATGCACACCGATTTCATAATTTCCGTTTTCTAACACTTGGAACGACAACGCATCGTCAAAGTCTTTGGCATCTTTAGGATCGATGGTAAAGGTTAAAACTTTACGCATGTCTCTTCGTTTAGCAATTTCTTCAGGCGTGATTGAAGTATCTATTTTATTAGCAAAAGCTTCTACTTCTATCGGAAAATCATACGGTAAACCATATTCCGCTAAAATTGCGTGAATTTCGGTATTGTGTTCACCTGGTTTTCCCAATACTTTGATTACAGAACCAAAAGGCGAATCGGCTTTAGCAGGCCAATCTTCAAGTTTTACCAATACAACATCGCCGTGTTGTGCTTCACCTAATTTGTTTTTAGGTACAAAAATATCGGTGTACATTTTGGCATTGGCCGTAGTAACAAAACCAAAATTCTTCTGAATATCAATTACGCCAACGAACTCTTCTTTATGTCTTTCTAAAATTTCTAAAACTTCTGCTTCTGGCTTTCTCGAACTTCTTCTGTCGTAAACATAGGCTTTAACGGTATCACCATCTAAAGCGTGATTGAGGTTTACAAAAGGAACAAAAACGTCGTGCTCTAATTCATCACAAACAAAATAGGCTGTTTTGCGCGAAGTCATATCGATTGTTCCTTCGTAGTATTTTTGACTGCTGGCTTTGACTAAATACTTTCCGGGTTCTGATTCTATAATCAGTTTTTGAGCGGCTAAAACTTTTAAATCTTTGATAATTTCATTTCGACTTTTAGTATCGTCGAGTTCGAGTATCGCTGCTATTTGTTTGTAGTTGAACGGCTTATTAGGATTTTTAGACAGTATTTTAAAAATCTTTTCGGAAAAGGTTTTAGTGTTTTTTCCGAACTTTTTGGGTTTCTTACTCATTGTATCTTTTCTATTATTGCTGAAAATTACAAAATAAGTAACAAGATTGAAGTATTAGGTATTAAGATTTATAGAAAAAATAACTTTTGTATTTTTATAAAAATTCAAGCCAATGACCGAATTTGTAATCATAGCAACTTTTAACTTTGCTCATGAAATAACCGTATTAAAATCTGTTTTGGATAACGAAGGTATTCCGTACTTATTTCAAAACGAAAATTTAATTGCTATTGATCCTTTTGCCAGTTTAGCATATGGAGGCATTCAGTTGAAAGTACATCCCAGTGATTTCGAAAAAGTACAACGTATATTAAACGACTTAAACAATCATTTAAAAATTGTTTGAAAATTGAAAGTTTTTAACACTTACTAAAAACAAAAGAAAATATTTTTTTAAAATTTAAATTTAATGATGGTTATTATAGTGTGTTAATTGTGCCAATAACTTTTCTTCTTTTTATTTTTTTTAAAAGTTATACCAATTTATAAACAGAAATTAACAATGAATTAGAAAGGTAAAGTTCTTTAAATGAGTAAAAATTTACTTTTTATTAACAGTTGTTAACAGTTAAAAAGCACTATAAAATATTAATAAGTTTTAGAGTTGATTATTGTTGAAAACCTACTTTTTTATGCTCATAATTTTTCCAAAAAAAGGCAAAACTAAATTTGATTTTTTCATTTCAATTTTTGATTAGAAAAAAAAGAAATACAAGCTCAAAAAACTTCTAAATTTCTATCCAAAGTTGTTAACAATTGATGTTAATTTAAAGTTAACTGATTATCAAGGATTTGCAAAACACTATTAACATCTTATAATTTTAACATTTATCTTGAAATTTATCTAATGATTTTTAGTTAGTTATACAATTATCTCAAAATCTAATTTTGCTTAATTTTTAATAATCAAGTAGTTACACTTAAGTAAGTTTTCAATCAATAGTTTCCGTAAATTTGTGCAACCAATAACACAACATACCTCATGAAAATCTCTATCGGAAACGATCACGCCGGACCTGATTATAAAAAAGCTATAGTTGCTTATTTAGCGCAAAAAGGATATCAAATAATAAACCACGGAACCGACACTTTTGACAGTGTTGATTATCCCGATTTTGGTCATCCTGTGGCGGAAGATGTTGAAACAAGGAAAGCTGATTTCGGCATTGTAATTTGCGGTTCCGGAAACGGAATTAACATGACAGTAAACAAACACCAGGGCATCCGATCAGCTTTGTGTTGGACTAAAGAAATCGCCGCTTTAGCGCGTCAGCATAATGATGCTAACATCATCAGTATTCCTGCACGATTTACATCTATCCAACAAGCTGTTGAAATGGTAGATACTTTTTTGCAAACTGATTTTGAAGGCGGAAGACACGCTAACAGAGTCAACAAAATAGCTTGTAGTTAATCCATGTATCCGAAAACGGTAATTGAGTATAATAATTTTGGCCGAAAAACGGCTTTAGCTACTTTTTTGACTGGTGGTTTTATTGTTGCACTCTATTACTACACGGCATTCAGCGGTATGATTTTCATAAGCTTGTTTTTTATCATTTCGTTTTTCCTTTTAAATACCGTGGTTTCGGTTTCCTTAATCAAGCTTTTACTAAAAAATAAAAAAGACCAAAAATCGATACTGATTACTCTTTTTTTAATGTCACTAAATTTGCCGGTAGGCTATGCTTATTTGCAGTTAGGATTCAAAATTTACGCCCACACCAATATTTAAAATGAGCGAAATACACATTCATAAACACGAAGTAAAAGGTAAAAATTTAGTGATTTCCATCCTTTTAAACTTACTGATTACCATTGCGCAAATTGTGGGCGGAATTATCTCAGGAAGTTTGGCACTAATCTCTGATGCCTTACACAATTTTTCCGATGTACTTTCGTTGGTTTTCAGTTATGTAGCACATAAATTATCACGAAGAAAAGCGTCCATCAACAATACCTTTGGCTTTAAAAGAGCTGAATTAATTGCGGCTTTTGTCAACGCTTCAACCTTGGTTATTGTTGCCTTTATCTTGATTTACGGTGCAGTGGAAAGATTTTTCAATCCACATCCGATAGCTTCAGCTTTAGTTATTTGGTTGGCTTTGCTGGGTATAGTAGTCAATGGTCTTTCAGTGATTTTTCTCAGAAAAGATGCCGAACACAATCTCAATATGAAATCGGCTTATTTGCATTTGTTAACCGATATGATGGCTTCTGTGGCGGTTTTGGTTGGCGGATTATTGATGAAATTTTACGGATGGTTTTGGGTAGATAGTGTAATGACTATTGTTATAGCCATTTATTTAATCGTAGTGGGTTTAAAATTATTGGTAACCTCTACCAAAATGTTGATGCTGTTTACGCCCGATTTTATTGATATTAAAGAGTTGGTACGCGAAGTACATAAAATACCCGGAGTTAAAAAATTACACCACATACACGTTTGGCATTTAAACGATGAAGAATTGCATTTGGAAGCGCATCTGGATTGTTCCGATGATATCCGGATGAGCGAATTTAATGAGCTTTTACACGAAATAGAGTTGGTCTTATTCCGTCAATTCAACATCAACCACATCAACATTCAGCCCGAATTTAAAAAAGAAGATCCCAAAGACTTTATTGTTCAGGATTAATGTATACACTTGATTTACATACCATACAAACTATTTTTAAAAAGAGAAATCCTGATTCCAACAAAGGACATCATGGTCATGCCTTACTCATAGCGGGTAGTAATTCAAAAATGGGCGCTGCTATAATTACAGCCAAAGCTTGTCTGAGAAGCGGTGCAGGCTTGGTTACGCTCAACATCCCAAAAAAAGAGCGACAAGCTGTTTTTGCCGCTCTTCCTGAAGCTATGGTAACCTTCAGAGAAGAACAAAATCCTATGTATAAATACACTGCTTTTGGCATCGGTCCCGGTTTAGGAACCGATAAACCCGCAATAGGAAAAGTGGCGTCACTTCTTGAAAATACTAATTTACCGGTAGTTTTAGATGCTGACGCATTGACTATTTTAGCTAACAATCCGCAGTTGTTTTCTAAAATCCCATCCAAAAGTATCTTAACACCTCACGAGAAAGAATTTGACCGCTTGTTTGGCCAACACAACCATAATTCCGAAAGACAACAAACCGCGATTCAAAAAGCAATCGAATTCAATTTAATTATCGTTTTAAAAAGCAGTCAAACAAGTATCACCAACGGACAACAACATTTTCAAAGCACTACCGGAAATTCAGGATTAGCCAAAGGAGGTTCCGGTGATGCGCTGACCGGTATGATAACCGCTTTTCTGGCCCAAGGCTATGACTCTTTACAAGCCGCTTGCTTAGGTGTTTTTCTTCACGGATTAGCCGCCGATATTACCCTTGAAACCCAAAGCGAAGAAAGCATGATGATTTCGGATGTAGTTGAAAATATCGGGAAAGCTTTTCGAAAAATTTAAGCCCCAATTTATCCCGATTTTAAGTAACACTTTTGCATCTTTGCGCTTACAAGAAATGTGACACATGACCAACATACAATTTATCCAAAACCATATCACAGCTTCAGCTAAAAGCATCGAAGCCACTATACAACTGCTATCCGAAGACTGCACGATTCCTTTTATTTCGCGTTACCGAAAAGACCAAACCGGGAATTTAGACGAAACAGTTATTGAACAAATTGCCAAATTGTCCAAGCAGTTCGACGACATCAATAAGCGCAAAGAAAGTGTCTTAAAAACAATAGAAGAGCAAGGTCAACTTACCCCAGATTTGAAAACGAGGATTGAAAACAGCTACGACTTGCAAGAAATTGAAGACTTGTATTTACCTTTTAAAAAGAAGAAAAAAACCCGCGCCGATGTAGCGCGTGAAAACGGCTTAGAACCATTGGCTAAAATCATTATGGCGCAAAATTCTGATGATATTGAGTTTATAGCTTCTAAATATTTAAATGCTAAAGTGTCTAACGAAGACGAAGCCTTACAAGGTGCACGCGATATCATAGCCGAGTGGATTAACGAAAACATTTACATCCGCAAAAACTTGCGTCGCATGTTCCAAAGAAAAGCCGTAGTGGAAACTAAAGTGGTTAAAACCAAAAAAGACGAGGAAGCCGCTCAAAAATTTGCCCAGTATTTTGATTGGGCTGAACCGATAGCCAAAGCGCCTTCACATCGATTATTAGCCATGTTGCGAGCCGAAGCAGAAGGGTTTGTTAAACTCAACGTAGGTTTAGAAGCTAATGAAGAAGCCATAGAATTTATTGAAAACAACACCATAAAAAACAACAGAGAAACCGCCGATCAACTTCGTTTAGCCATTAAAGACAGTTTCAAACGCTTGCTCGAACCGGCCATTTCCAATGAAACTTTACAAGAAGCCAAAGCCAAAGCCGACAGCAAAGCCATTGAAGTTTTTGCCGGCAATTTGAGTCAACTATTACTTGCTCCGCCACTGGGAGAAAAGAGAATCTTAGCCATTGATCCGGGTTACCGCAGTGGTTGTAAAGTGGTTTGCTTGGATGAAAAAGGCGACTTGCTCTACAACGAAACTATCTATCCGCATCAGCCGCAAAATGAAACGGCTATGGCGATGAAAAAAATCAAATCGATGGTTAACGCTTACAACATAGAAGCCATTTCCATCGGTAACGGAACCGCCAGTCGCGAAACCGAATTCTTCATCAAAAAAATTGCTTTTGACAAACCGGTCCAGGTTTTTGTGGTTTCCGAAGCCGGTGCTTCAGTATATTCCGCCAGTAAAATCGCCCGAGACGAATTTCCGAATTTCGACGTAACGGTTCGCGGTTCGGTATCTATAGGAAGACGTTTATCCGATCCTTTGGCAGAGTTGGTTAAAATAGACCCGAAATCGATAGGGGTAGGCCAATACCAACACGATGTAGACCAAACCAAACTCAAAGAAGAACTCGACACCGTAGTAGTGCGTTGCGTGAATTCGGTAGGGATTAACATCAATACTGCCAGCAAATCATTGTTAAGTTATGTTTCGGGTATAGGGGAAAAAATGGCGGAAAATATAGTGGCGTTTCGTTCGGAAAATGGTCCGTTTGAAGACCGAAAACAACTCAAAAAAGTACCGCGCTTAGGCGATAAAGTGTTCCAACAAGCCGCGGCTTTTATCCGAATTAAAGACGGAAAAAATCCTTTAGACAACTCTGCCGTACATCCCGAAGCTTATCCGATAGTTGAAAAAATGGCAAAGGATTTGGGCTTAAAAACGGCCGAGTTAATTGGCAAAAAAGAGAAAATCACTTTAATCAAGCCCGAGAATTATATCACCAATGACATCGGAATTTTAGCCATCAACGACATTTTAAAAGAGTTGGAAAAACCCGGACTCGACCCAAGAAAAGCCGCCAAAATTTTCGAGTTCGATCCCAATGTAAAAACCATCAAAGATTTGCGTTCCGGTATGATTTTACCCGGAATTGTGAACAACATTACCGCCTTCGGATGTTTTGTCGACATCGGAATCAAAGAAAGCGGTTTGGTACACATTTCCCAACTAAAAGAAGGTTATGTGTCTGATGTAAACGAAGTAGTCAAATTACACCAGCACGTACAAGTAAAAGTGGTTGAGGTAGACGAAGACCGAAAGCGCATTCAACTCACGATGATTTTTTAAAAAACAAAAAAAATCCCAAATTCAATGTTAATGAATTTGGGATTTTTAATTGTATCGGTTGAGGTTTTGAATTTATTACTTAGCTTCCTCCTCTTTAGCAGGCGTTGTTGGTGCCACAGTATCGTCTTTGGCTGCTTTTTTAAATTCTTTCACTCCACTTCCTAATCCTTTCATCAATTCCGGGATTTTTTTACCGCCGAAAAGCAATAAAACAACCGCCAAAATCAACATCATTTGTGGGAATTCGATAGTGCCTAAAAATATGGTTAAAAAGTTCATATGGTTGAAATTAAATTATTCTTTGTTTTCTTCTTCTTTTTTAGTTTCAGGAGTATCGTCTTTGGCAGCTTTCTTAAATTCTTTCACTCCGCTTCCTAAACCTTTCATTAATTCAGGGATTTTTTTGCCTCCAAAAAGCAATAAAACAATCGCAAGAATCAACAAGATTTGAGGCATTCCGATTTCGCCTAAAAATATCATTAAAAAGTTCATGATTTCTCTGATTAGATTATAATAATAGGCAAAGGTAGAAAATAAATCAATAGCTGCGTTTATTTGTGACGAAAGAACACTAAAGTTTATGAAATCGTTAGCAGATATAATTTCTATATTTGTGGTATAATCATTTACCATGTCTGAGAAAAGACTCAAACGCAAAATCATCAAGAAAAAACTGTTCACGAAAAACCGTTTGGTTATTCTGAACGAAGATACTTTTGAAGAAGTGTTTTCCTTACGATTAACCTTAATGAACGTGTTTGTGGTAGCTACGATTGGAGCGCTTTTGATTATTTTTATCACAACCTATATCATCGCTTTTACGCCTTTGCGCGAGTACATTCCGGGTTATGCGTCAACCAAACTCAAAAAAGACGCTACCGAACTCGCCCTAAAATCCGACTCTTTATCCCAAGCCCTAAAAAAGAACGAAGCTTACATTGCCTCCATCAGAAAGATTTTAACCGGCGATTTGGATTATGCCAAATTCAGTAAGGATTCTATTACCGCTACCAATATCGAAGCCATATCCGAAGAAGATTTGCAACCTACCAAAGCCGATTTGTTACTGCGTGAACAAGTGGCCAGAGAGGACAAGTACAACCTTTTTGAAAAGGCCAAACCTAAAGTAGGTGTGGTTTTGTTTCCTCCGGCCAAAGGTATGATTACCGAAAAGTTCAATCCTAAAGAAAAGCATTATGCCATAGATGTGGCTTTGGCTAAAAACACACCCATAAAATCGGTTTTAAGTGGGACGGTTATTTTTGCTGATTGGACACCAACAAACGGTAATGTTATCATCATTCGCCACAATAACGGATTTATCTCGGCTTACAAACACGCTGCATCGCTTACCAAAGACCAAGGCGAAACCGTAAAGTCGGGTGAAGTAGTTGCTTTAGCCGGTTCAACCGGACAAGAATCTACCGGCGTTCACTTGCATTTTGAATTGTGGAAAGACGGTTACCCAATTGATCCAACCATTTTTATAGCCTTCGAATAAGATGTCCATCAAATCCTTTGCCGCCAAAATATTTGCCAAAAGTATCCATAAAAAAGTCCAAGCTTGGGCGTCTAAACCTGTGGAAACTCAAGAAAAAGTCTTTCGGGATTTAATTGCACAAGCCCAAAACACACAGTTCGGAAAAGACCACGATTTTGCCAACATCAAAACCCATCAAGACTTTGCCGCCAAAGTCCCGATTCGGGATTATGAGCAACTTCGCCCTTATATAGACCGCGTTGTCAAAGGCGAAGAAGATATTCTCTGGAAAGGTAAACCCATTTATTTTGCCAAAACTTCGGGAACAACCTCGGGTGCGAAATATATTCCGCTCACCAAAGAGTCAATGCCATATCATATACAAGCCGCTCGAAATGCCATTTTGAGTTACATCCACGAAACCGGTAAGGCTCATTTTGTGAACGGCAAAATGATCTTCCTCCAAGGCAGCCCAATTTTAGAAGAAAAAAACGGGATTAAACTTGGTCGACTTTCAGGCATAGTGGCGCATTTTGTTCCGAAATACCTCCAAAAAAACCGCATGCCAAGCTGGGAAACCAATTGCATTGAAGATTGGGAAACTAAGGTCGAAGCCATAGTAGAAGAAACCTTTCACGAAAACATGACCGTAATTTCAGGGATTCCGTCTTGGGTGCAAATGTATTTCGAAAAGTTACAGCAAAAGGGCAACAAGCCAGTTGGCGAGATTTTTAAAAATTTCAATTTGTTCATTTACGGCGGGGTAAATTACGAACCTTATCGTGCTAAATTCGAGAATTTAATCGGTCGGAAAGTCGATGCCATCGAACTTTTTCCCGCTTCCGAAGGTTTCTTCGCTTACCAAGATTCCCAAAAAGAAAAAGGCATGTTGTTGTTGCTCAAATCGGGCATCTTTTACGAATTTGTCAAAGCCGAAGAATTTTTCACCGAAAACCCGCGACGCTACACCATCGGCGAAGTCGAGCTTGACGTGAACTACGTTTTGCTGCTTTCCACCAATGCCGGCCTTTGGGCGTACAACATCGGCGATACCGTTCAGTTTACAAGTTTACAACCGTATCGCGTTATCGTTTCGGGTCGCATTAAGCATTATATTTCGGCCTTTGGCGAACACGTGATTGGTAAAGAAGTTGAAAGCGCACTGCAGGAAGCCATGGAAGGTACCAATGTACGCGTGAACGAATTTACCGTCGCACCGCAAATCACGCCAAATGAAGGATTGCCTTATCACGAATGGTTCATCGAATTTGAAAACGAGCCGGAGAATCTGGAAGATTTTGCACTTAAAATCGACCAAGCCATGCGAAAACAAAACACCTATTACGACGACTTAATTGTGGGCAACGTACTGCGAACCGTGGTGATTACCAAAGTGGCCAAAAACGGTTTCCAAGAGTACATGAAATCCATTGGCAAATTAGGTGGCCAGAACAAACTCCCACGCTTGGCCAACGACCGCAAGATAGCTGACTTTTTTTCCGAGTAGGAGCGAACCGTTTGGGCTATTGCTAAACCCTATTCCTGCTGCCAAAACTCGCTGTAACTGCGTTACGAGCTCAAACAATTTTGGCATCAGGGCTAAAAAACAAACCAAAGGCATGAAAATTAAAATTGTAATAATCTTCTTTTTTTGTAATCTCGCGCCCCTTTTTTCACAAGTCAAAGGCGTGGTCAAAGACAGCCTTACCGGCCAACCCATTCCGTATGCTAATATTTGGGTCGAAAATGAAAATGTGGCTACTACTTCGGAGGAAGACGGGACTTTTTCGATAGCCGTAGCCAATACTAAAAACTTAATTTTTTCGGCTTTAGGTTACGAAACAAAAACACTAAAAGCTGCTCAAGTCACGCAAGTATTCCTGAATCCTAAAGCCTTTGATTTGGATGAGGTAGTCATTTCCAATAGCATCGGAACCAAACAAAACGTAATCGGTTTAACCGAAAATACCGTGGCCCAAGCTTTTGACAACGGTCCGAGAATCGATGTGAAATTTTTTCCTTATTCATCGGAATACAAAAAAACACCTTACCTCAAAAGAGTTACCGTTTATACCGATAGCCGAATAGAGGACGCTACAGTTAAAATCCGCCTTTACAAAGTCGATACCAACGGCTATCCCGGTGACGAGTTATTGCAAAAACCTTTAATTGTTACAGTAAAAAACGGGACCAAAATCAACAAAATAGACTTGAGTGATTTTGGATTGGTAATGCCTAAAAACGGACTTTTTGTTGGTTTTGAAAAGCTCATGATTGAAAAAAACAGAAAGGAAAAAACCGTGATTAATCCTGTGACTAAGGTAGCCCAAACACAAAGAACTTATTATCCGTTAATGCTCTACAATTATGTAGAAAGAGATTTCTTATTCACGTTTTCGGGTGGTAAATGGAGTAAACAAACTGAGGCATCTTCGGGAAAAATTAAGGTTTACGAACCGGCAATTCATCTAACGCTGACCAATTAAAGACAAAAACCCTATCTTTGCGGGTTAGAAAAGATAAATTAATGAAAGAAATTAAGAACATTTCGCGCTCCAGAGCGCAAGAGTCCTCGGCAGCTATCGAGCGACTGTACATTACCATGAGACATTTATTTAACAGAGGTTTTTACAAACCGATGGGTGTTTCAGGAGACACTTTAAGAGAAGCTTTATTAGCGCTTCGCCCCGAAATTTACGGTAGTATAGCCGAAGAAAAAGTAGAATTGAACGGTCTGCTTTATGTTATTGAGAGACTTCCGATAGGCATTGAAGAATGTCGTTACATCAACTTGACTTCAGATGAAGGCTATTCTAAATCGCACTTCAAACCGATTATTCCGCCTAAGAGAAGAAGAAATTGCTATCGCATCGACGACGAGCAAATGAATGTGGAAATCACCCGCGGACGCTCTGACATTTATGATATTTTGACGCATTTGACTTTCATTTTCATCGAATCTCACAAGATCAAAGACCGAGTGTTGATTGATGATGAAGGCAGAATTTCACGCGATTGGCAAAAATTGGAACAAGCGGCTCTGCAAACCAAAAAGCTCAACCAAGTCGACAAAGAAAAGGCGATATCTCATGCAGCCAATGTCTTGGGAAGAACCTTTGCTGAAGTTTTAGATATTTATGATGCCTTTGGTAATGCCGAAAAACCCGACCGCTTTTTACACGTAATCTACTGGTTAGGAAAATTAGCCATAGAAGAAGTGTTGGATAACAACAAAAGAACCATTACGTTCAGTCCGATTTTGAGAGAGCGTTTAGGCCACCACATTCACGGCGAAATTTGGGCCAACAACATCAAAGAGGTTTTAAATCAGCATAATTTACTCGACAGACCCATTCATGTGATCAGTGCCAATATGCACTCGGTAATGAACTCTATTTTTGCTCAAGGGGTTTTGGGTTCAAAATACAAAGGCAAATCGGAATACCAGATTTATGAAGACCTGAGTGCTTCGGGCAACAAAGACTTGAGAAGTAAAGTAGAAGAGTTTGCCTTAAAACAAGGGATGATTTCTTTACCGGATACTTCGGGAACCAATATTGATGTACAAATTTTTGATACAGACAAAATAGATTGGTCCAAATCGGGCTTTCCGAAAGCTAAAATCAGCAAAGAAAAACCGGTTATTATTGTAATGGACTATGCTTTTGGAGAACAAGCTTATGAAACCATAGATGAGTTGTTGAAACCTTTTAAAAAAGGGAAAAACCATATTTTCTTAAATGTAGAATCGGTTTCTATTATGGGTAAAGCCGGTATTTTGCAAGGTGGAAAAGGCGACATCATGATTCCGAATGCGCACATCAACGAAGGAACAGCCGATAATTATCCGTTTGAAAACGAATTGACCGCTAAGATGTTTGAAGGCAACGATATTCCTGTTTTTGCAGGTCCTATGGTTACGGTGTTAGGAACTTCATTGCAAAATAAAGACTTATTGAAGTTTTTCCACGAGTCTACTTGGGGCGCCATTGGTTTGGAAATGGAAGGCGCTTATTATCAAAAAGCGATTCAATCGGCGTCAAGAATACGTAAAAGCATTAATCCTAATGTTAAGGTTCGTTACGCTTACTACGCTTCGGATAACCCTTTGGAAACCGGAAGCACCTTAGCTTCGGGCGGATTAGGAACTACCGGAGTCAAACCGACTTACCTTATTACCATTAAAATATTGGAACAAATTTTTAACGTTAAATAATTTTTTATGAGTGCAACACCTCAAAACACCGACAATCAAGAACTTGACTTATCTCAAATATCCAGAAAGATTGGTGCCTTTTTCGAAGGCATTTCCAACAAAATTTTCAAAGGAATTTTATTTCTGAAAAGAAATATTGTTTGGGTAGGTATGCTTTTTATTGCCGGAGCCGGATTAGGGTTTTACTTAGACAAAACCTCAAAAGTTTATGACCATCAAATTATTGTTATGCCCAATTTCGGTTCGGTTGATTATTTGTATGCTAAAGTAGATTTAATTAACTCTAAAGTAAGCGAAAGCGACACCATATTTTTGAAGGAAGTTGTCGGGATTAAAGAACCGAAAAAATTTAAGGGCATTGAGGTGGCGCCAATTACAGATGTTTACAAGTTTATTGAGAATAAAACCCAGAATTTCGATTTAATCAAATTGATGGCTGAAGACGGAGATATCAAAAAAATTGTCAACGAAAATCTAACGAGTAAAAATTACCCGTATCACTTGATTTCTTTCTCAACCCAAGGATTGACTTCAGCCGAAAACACAATCAATCCTATTTTGAATTTTTTGAATAATTCCGATTATTATAAAAAAGTTCAAGCGGAGTTTAGTAATAACATCAAAACGAAGATGGCTGAAAATGATACCATTATTGCCCAAATAGATGCCTTTTTAAATTCATTCAACAATACGGTTAACAGTTCTCAAAAAAGCGATAAGTTGATTTATTACAATGAAAACTCGCAAATGGGAGATATCATTAAAACCAAAGATGCTTTACTGAATGAACAAGGAATTCATCGTATAGAGTTGGTTAATTTAGATAAAGTAATCAAAGATAGTAGTGTGACTTTAAACATCAAGAACAACAAAAAAGTTAACGGAAAAATGAAATTGGTTTTACCTATGCTTTTAGTTGGTTTATTTATTTTCTTTAGCCTTTTGAGAAACTATTACAAGAGTCAAATGGCCAAACTCAAAGCATAATTTATGAAAGGAATTATTTTAGCCGGTGGTTCCGGAACGCGTTTGCATCCTTTAACGTTGGCGGTCAGTAAACAATTGATGCCGATATACGACAAGCCAATGATTTATTATCCGTTATCTACTTTAATGTGGTCGGGCATCAGAGAGATTCTAATTATATCAACACCTCACGATTTGCCGTTGTTCCAACAGTTGTTAGGAGACGGAAGTAGTTTAGGTTGTCGATTTGAATATGCTGTTCAAGAAAATCCGAACGGATTAGCCGAAGCGTTTATCATTGGAAAAGATTTTATAGGAAACGATAAAGTAGCCTTAATATTAGGGGATAACATTTTCTACGGAACCGGATTGTCTGACTTGCTTTTGGCCAATAACAATCCGGACGGCGGTGTTATTTATGCCTATCATGTTCACGACCCTGAGCGCTATGGAGTGGTTGATTTTGATGAAAACGGCAAGGTGCTTTCTATAGAGGAAAAGCCGGAAAAGCCTAAATCTAATTACGCTGTTCCCGGCATTTATTTTTATGATAATGAGGTTGTAGAAATTGCTGCCAACATCAAACCAAGTCACCGAGGAGAATTAGAAATCACCGATGTTAATAAAGAATATCTCAATAGAGGAAAACTAAAAGTCAGCATTCTTGACAGAGGTACTGCATGGTTGGATACCGGAACTTTTAATTCTTTGATGCAAGCCGGTCAGTTTGTTCAGGTAATTGAAGAGCGACAAGGACTAAAAATCGGGGCTATTGAAGAAGCCGCTTACAAAATGGGCTTTATCGATGCTGAACAATTGAAAAAATTAGCGCAACCGTTGTTAAAAAGTGGTTACGGTACTCATTTACTAAGTTTGATTTAATGCATTTCATACCTACAAAGCTGGAAGGTTGTTTTATACTCGAGCCTAAAGTTATTTTAGACGAGCGAGGCTATTTCATGGAAAGTTTTAACGAACAAACGTTTCAAAAGGGCATTGGTCAACACGTTCATTTTGTACAAGACAACCAATCGTATTCTTCCAAAGGTGTTTTACGAGGACTACATTACCAAAGTGGTGAACACGCTCAGGCCAAATTGGTTCGAGTTTTACAAGGAGAAGTATTGGATGTAGCGGTGGACATCAGACCTGATTCGCCCACTTACGGGCAGTATGAAGCGGTCATTTTATCGGGAGAAAACCAACGTCAGTTTTTTGTGCCTCGTGGTTTTGCTCACGGGTTTTTGGTGTTGAGTGATACGGCCACCTTTTTTTACAAATGTGATAACTTTTACAACAAAGAAAGCGAGGGCGGAGTGCTTTTTAATGACCCGACAATTGGTATCGATTGGGGTTTTCCCTCACGAGAAATGATTATTTCCGAAAAAGATAGAATCCAGCCTTTGCTGCAAAATGCCAAAAAAGTATGGTAGTATTGGTTACAGGAAGTTCGGGACAACTAGGGCAAAGTTTGCAATTTATTGCGACAAACCATAAAGCCATACAATTCGTTTTTTGTGCTTCAGCCGACTTAGATATTACCAATTTCAAGCAATGTCAGACCGTTTTCAAAAAATACCAACCCAACTATTGTATTAATGCTGCGGCATATACTGCGGTTGATAAAGCTGAAACGGAGCCGGAAAAAGCCTATGCGATTAATGTAACAGGGGCTAAAAATATTGCAGAAGTTTGTAAAGCCAACAATACGGTTTTACTCCACATTTCAACCGATTTTGTTTTTGACGGCACAAAAAGTACACCTTATAATGAATCAGACCTTCCCAATCCAACCGGAGTGTATGGTAAAACTAAACTTGAAGGAGAATTGGCGGTGAAGCAAACTTGGGATAAATATTATATAGTGAGAACCTCCTGGGTGTATTCGCCATTCGGGCATAACTTTATGAAAACCATGTTGCGTTTGGCTTCGGAAAGAGACAGCATATCGGTAGTAAATGACCAAATTGGCACACCAACCCATGCAGTTGATTTGGCGAATGCTTTAGTTCAAATTATTTTAACCGACAACCGACAACCGACAACCAACAAATTTGGTATTTACCACTTCAGCAACGAAGGACAATGTTCCTGGTATGATTTTGCCAAAAAGATATTTGAAATCAACAAGATAAACATAAATTTACAATCCATTCCCACTTCAAGTTTTCCCACGCCTGCCAAGAGACCAAGCTATAGTGTTTTGGAGAAGTCAAAAATAAAAGCCAAATTTGGAATTTACATACAAAAATGGGAAGAGTCATTAGTTAAATACAATTCGTAGTTTACTATGAAACTTATCAACAACTAGATTATGAGTCAAGAACCTATAATATCAATAGTAAGCCCAGTTTACAGAGCTGAGAAAATAGTTGAAAATCTCGTTACAGAAATTCAGCTGGCGATGGAACAATTAAGTGTAGCTTATGAGATAATTCTAGTTGATGATAGAAGTCCTGACAATTCTTGGGAAGTAATGAAGTCCCTTTCGGCAAGGCATAACAACATAAAGTCAATTAGGCTGAGTAGAAACTTTGGACAACATCCGGCAATTATGGCGGGCTTGTCTAAAACATCTGGAGAATGGGTAGTAGTAATGGATTGTGATTTACAGGATCAGCCTAAAGAAATTGTGAAGCTATATCAAAAAGCTACAGAGGGGTTCGAAGTGGTATTAGCAAGAAGAGTAAAAAGGTCAGATAGTTTTTTCAAAAAATTATCCTCTAAAATTTTTTCAAAGGTATTTAGTTTTTTTACGGACACAGAATACAATAATGAAGTAGCCAATTATGGAATTTACCACAGAAAAGTGATTTTATCTATTTTGGAAATTACCGACTACATTAAGTTTTTTCCACTCTTTGTAAATTTTGTTGGTTTTAAATCAACCACAGTTACTGTAGAACATGCCTTCCGTGAGGAAGGAAAGTCCAGTTATAGTTTTTCTAAACTAATTAGCTTAGCTTTTAATACTATAATTTCATTTTCCAACAAACCGTTAAAGATGTTTGTAAAATTTGGCATGCTAATTTCATTTATCTCAATACTTTTTGGAGTTTACAATCTTTACGAAGCGTTAACTAACAGGATTGCTGTTCTTGGCTACAGTTCGTTGATAGTCTCTATTTGGTTCTTATCAGGAGTCATCATAACAACCATCGGAGTAACAGGAATTTACGTTGGTAAAATTTTCGATCAAACCAAAAATCGCCCAGTTTTTATTATTGATGAAGTGATATGATAAGAAAAATGGAATGGGATTCGACCTTTTTTGGGTTGAGAGTAGGTGAGCTTGATTTTAATGAGAGTCAATATTTTATTGATGAGGCAGAATATGATTTGTTATATGTGGTTTCAAACGATGATTTCAATTTAAAATTAAAAGGTTTTGAAAATTCTTTTTCTGAACAAAAAATAAAGTTTTATAAAGAACTCAAAGAACCACAACAACTCTCAACCAATGTGTTTTCCTTCAAAGAAACGGATCCTATCCAAGAAGTTTATGAATTGGCCTATGAAAGCGGAAAACACAGTCGGTTTTTATTGGACAGAAAGTTTGGTCAGGAGAAATTTAAAGAACTCTATCAACGCTGGATTGACAATTCTATTTCAGGAAACTTTGCGGATGACGTTTTATTGTATAAAATTCAAGAAAAATCAGTTGGTTTATTAACCTACAAAACAATAAATAAAAAAGCCTTTGTCGGATTAATTGCTGTTTCGTCCCAACAGCAGGGAAAGGGAATAGGTGGCATCTTGCTTAAGCATTTAGAAGGATTTTTGTATAATAAAGGAATAGAAAGTTTAACAATACCGACTCAACATCAAAATCAACAAGCGTGTTACTTTTATAACAAATTAGGTTATTCAATTTCCGAACAAACTTACATCAAACATTATTGGAAGATAAATGATACCATTTAATAAACCCTATCTAACAGGAAAAGAAACAGCATATATTGAAGAGGCTGTAAAATCAGGTAAAATATCCGGCAACGGAGAATTTACCAAGAAATGTCAGTCTTTTTTCGAATCAAATTTCGGAATAAAAAAAGCACTTCTAACAACATCTTGTACAGATGCATTGGAAATGGCTGCTATTTTAATAGACATTAAAGAAGGTGATGAGGTTATTATGCCGTCTTATACTTTTGTCTCTACAGCTAATGCATTTGTGTTGAGAGGGGCAAAAATAGTATTTGCAGATAGCAGGAAAGATCATCCTAATATCGATGAGACCAAATTGGAAGCTTTGATTACACCCAAAACAAAAGCAATCGTTCCGGTACATTACGCGGGTATAGCTTGTGAAATGGACACCATAATGGATTTGGCTCACAAATACAATTTGTATGTAATTGAAGATTCAGCTCAAGCCATAGACAGTTATTACACAGATAAAAAAGGAGTTAAAAAAGCGTTAGGTTCCATTGGGCATTTGGCTGCTTTTTCCTTTCATGAAACTAAAAATATTATTTCCGGAGAAGGAGGACTATTAGCTATTAATGATGTTAAATTTATTGAGAGAGCTGAAATTATCTGGGAAAAAGGTACTAACAGATCCTCATTTTTTAGAGGAGAAGTGGATAAATACGGGTGGGTGGACATAGGAAGTTCATTTTTACCCTCTGAAATTATTGCTGCATTTTTGTGGGCCCAACTGGAAAACCTTGAAAAAATTCAAACAAAGAGAAGAGATATTTGGAACAGCTATTTTGACCAATTGAATGAATGGGCTCATTCAAATAAAATAGAATTGCCTAAAATTTTAAAAGGAGCCAGCAATAATGCTCATATGTTTTATTTGGTTTGTCATAGTTTAGAACAAAGAACTAAACTATTGGCCCATTTAAAACAAAACAATATTTTAGCGGTTTTCCATTATATTAGCTTACACAAAAGCCCATTTTATCAATCTAAACACCTAGGTGGAGATTTACCTGAAACAGACAGATTTACAGACTGTTTATTGCGATTACCCTTGTTTTTTGAATTAGACAGCCAAAAAGTGATAAATGCCCTAACAAACAAAATTGACTAAATTATTCAAAATACAATTTAGCACCTTTTTCCTGTCCTAATTTTACAACAACGATACCATTGAACATTCTAATCGATTCATGATTTGGCCACGAAGGCATTTTAGCAATGGAATCTTTTACCAAATCAAGTTCTTCTTTAGTATCAATCATTTTATATTCGGCTATATCGGTTTCTTTAAAAAAATTGACTAGTCTGTAATTATCCGCTGAATTTGCCCAATTAAAAATTGAACCTCCGAAAACCTCACTGTTTTCTATTCTAAATTTTTGATGATACTCATAAGGGAAGTAGCCGTAAAAGTAAATGTTTTTCTCAGTTGTATAAAAATCAGGATATTTTGTTTGTATAATATTATCTATTTTTTCAGCGGTCCTTTTGTCATTGGTGTAAATTCTATTGGCAGTATGAAAAAGGTTGGTTATAAAGTAAATATTTATGAGAGTTATCAAGACTACTGCTGTTTTGGTACTGCTGTTTTCGTTTATCTTAAGATAGTTTAGAGAAAAAACAATCACAAAAGCAAAAACAAGACCAGACGTTACATAAAGACGCGGAGGATGATAGCCATTAGTAATGGCAAAAGACATTACATATGGTAAAAGTAAAATTAAAAACAAGGATAGAAAACGGACTACAGCCAATCTTTTGTTTACAAAAAAACGAACAAATACTATCAAACTCAATAAACTTGCAGTAGCAAAGAATCTTTCCCCATAATAGAAACTTCCAATAAGGTTTTTATACCAAATGGAAAGAAATTCAAAAAAATGATTGTTAGAATCGCCGGATACAAAAGAAGAAAGATAGGAACTGTTTTCCATTGGAGGACAAATTATCTTCACAGATAAATAATAAAAAACAAATGAAATAATTAATAATCCACCTTTAAACAACAACCTTTTCATTCCTGCTTTTAAATTAAAAGAATCTTCAAAAGTGCTTTGCAAAAAGAGAATCACGCAAAGTGTTACTAAAACCATTAAGAATGCCTGATATAAAGAAATTGTAAAAACACATATCAAAACTCCTGATGAGAGTAAAACTATTTTTCTTGTTATCGCTTTGGAATTTAATCCTTCTGTGAATAATTCAATGGCTAATACAGACAGAAAAACGCCCAGTCCTGCAATAACCGACATCATACCAAAGACAACCTGATAAGCTATTTGAGGAAAGGTTATAAATAATCCACAAAACAGATAGGCAGGAACAATTTCAAACCTAAATAATTTTGACATTCGAACGGCTGCAATACTAAAAAAAAATAAACTTAACAGTAATGAAAAATATGGTAAATGACCCTTAAAGAGGTGAAATACTATTAAGTTTTGTCCCCATCTGCCCAAATCCATTCCAAAATCAGCTAATATGGGAATTTCGTTATCTACACTTAGAGTATAGTTTGAAAGCGCAAATCCATAAGCTAATACAGACAAAATAAATGTAAATGAGTACAGTTTAAAGTTGTTTTCAAAATCTTTTTTTAACGAGTCAGTCATATACAAAATAAGGTTTAAGTTTGCGTAAAAATAATAATTAAAGTTGCATTCTATTATTAATATAGTTTAATTTGCAAAAAAAATACTAAATTATGAAATACAATCATTTATTAGTTTTGTTCTTTTGTTGCTTTTGTATAGTTGGTTGTAAAGATACTACTACTGACAAATCAGAAGGAACTACAGTAGAGCAGAAAGCAGAGGAGCCATTTACAGCAACATTAAAGTTTGTAGCCAAAAAAAGCGATGATTTTTGTATGTTATACACTGAAGATGGAACAATAAATTTTGGTGAAAAAGGGGTGTGGAAAGCAATTGAAGGAAGTGAAAATGAGCAAGAAGTTACCTTTGTCCTCCCTCCAGATGAATACCCAACTCAGCTAAGATTTGACTTAGGGATGAAAAAAGATCAGGAAGACATTATTGTTAAAGGGATTAAATTGCTGTATCGCGGTAAAACCTTCGAAGCGTATGGATCAAAATTTTGGTCTTTCTTTAGAGCCGACGAAAACCAATGTACCGCAGATGTAAATACGGGTCTTGTTAAGGCAGTTGTAAAGGATGGTGAAAGAAAAAACGCTTCTTTATATCCTCAAAGTACTTTAAGACAAGAAATAGAAAATTTAGCAAAATAAATCATATTATAACACAAAAAGAACTACAAATTGAGATTCAGTTTGTAGTTTTTTATTTTAAAAACATTCCATTTATTGCTTAGAAACATTCTTTATATATTTAAAAACCAACAGAATACCAACTTATTAGTCTATGGTATAGGACAGTTTTTTAATTTGGTTACACCGTTACTAGTAGTGCCTTATATTGTTTCCGTTTGTGGTGAAGAAGGCTACGGAAAGATTGGTGTAGGAATGGCTCTTGCTTTTTTTATAATGGTATTCATCGATTATGGTTCTGAAATTGTTGGTGTAAAAGATGTTGCTGTAAACAGGGAAGAAAAAAATAAAATAGAAAGTATTTTTATTACAACTTATGCTGCTAAGTTTGTTTTGCTCTTTGGAATGCTATTTGTTGCTTCCGGTTTATTCTATTTTGTACCTTATTTCAATAGAGAAAAAGCACTTTTCTTTTTAAGCCTATCAATGGTTGTTGGACAATTTATCAACCCGACATGGTTTCTACAAGGGATTGAAGACTTTAAATGGATTACGTTTGTAAATATCATTTCCAAAGTAATTTTTTTGATTGGAGTTTTTATTTTTTTAAAACAACCGTGTGATTATGTCTACAGTAATCTCATTTGGGGAATAGGGATGATTGTCGCTAATGGATTGGCGTGGCTTTATATAGTTCATAAGTATTCATTTTCATTTGCAAATTTGAATAAAAGAGAAGTTGTTATGATGATAAAACAAAACTTCTCTATTTTTTCATCGCAAATATTTGTTTCGCTTCAAATGTATGCTCCGATTGTTATAATTAGTTTTTTTGGAGGTAATACAATGGCAGGACAATACAAAATCATCGATCAAATTATTGTAATTTTTAAAACGTATCTTTTACTTTTTTTCAATTTTGTTTATCCGAGAGTTTGCTTTTTATTAGGTAAAAACACAAGAGAGGCGCTTAGTTTTTGGAAAATTTATAATGGTTTAAATGCAGTTTTTATTATTATTTCCTTGGGAATCATAGGATTGTTTTCAAACAAAATAGTTGGTTATTTTAACCCAAAAGGAGTGATAGAAATAAGTAATTTGTTAAAAATTGCTGTCTTGATTCCTATAGCTCAAAGCATAACTATTCCTCTCAAACAGTTGGTTTTAGGATCTAACAAGCAAAATGAATATGTCAGAACCACGATGATAATTGCCGTCACCAGCCTTACAATTATTGCAATAATTACCCCATTTTATAGTGTTCTTGGGGTTTTATTATCACTGATTTTGACCGAAGTTATTACTGCTGCGATGTATTACAGAATCATTAAAAGAGATTTATTTGTTAGAACAAGTTAAAAACTAATTGTATTTTTGAAACATCTACAAACTATGTTTTTAAATGATTAAAAATCTTTTCCAAAAAATGCTTATTAAGTCTGGGAAAAATTATCATATCGATGATAGAATCCCCAATAAGTTGGTGTATTTGGTTTTTTACACTCGTGCCATAATGTTGGTTAGAGGCTATTTAAAAACAGGAAAAAAAATCTTTATAGGGAAAAACACCAAAATTATTAATTCAAAGAATATTGAATTTGGTAAAAGCGTAACGATAGCCAAGTATTGTTTTTTAGATGGTTTCTCGACAGAGAAAATTGTTTTTGGAGATTGTGTAAAAATTGGCGCTTACTCCACTCTAACTTCAACAAGTCATTTTTCTAAATACGGAAAAGGGTTAAAAATAGGAAACAACTCTGCTGTTGGACAATTTACAGAGTTTGGTGCTGCTGGCGGGATTGAAATAGGCAACGATGTAATTATGGGGTCTTATGTAAGTTTTCATTCAGAAAATCATAATTTTTCCGATACAGAAATACTTATTAGAGAGCAAGGGGTAACATCAAAAGGAATAAAATTGGGCAACAATATTTGGGTTGGTGCCAAAGTTACTTTTTTAGATGGTTGCGCAGTGGGTAACAATTCAGTAGTAGCTGCAGGAGCCGTTGTAAACGGGATTTTCCCCGATAATGTAGTCATAGGCGGTGTGCCGGCAAAAATTATTAAAAACTTGGCCGAATGAAAGTTACGCTTCCTAAGGATTTTATCTATCAAATTTTACTTTTTACAAGTGTATTTGTGCCCTATCTTAACAATTATGAGTTAACCTTTTGTGTTTGGTCTTTAGCAACATTAATAACTTTTCAAAATAAATTATCTCTTGAAATACTTAAACATCTTGCGTGTTATATTAGTATTTTTTTGATTGCTGTTTTTTCGTCTTTTTGGTATGACCACGAGGCATACTTTATCATTAGAGATATTACTTATATATCAAAACCTATAATAGGATTATTGCTTGGCTATCAATTAGCCAAAAAATTAAATGCAAAAACCCTCAAAGTTATTGTTATAATTGGCTTGCTGATAGCGTGTTATCACATTTATATTATTCTTTATTCTGTATTATTTTATTCGGTTTCAAATATAAATGAGCTAAGATATTTTGCGGGTTTTTTCAGTGATTTTGAAGTTTATACATTAATTTTATTAGTATTTCACGATAAGTTTGAATTACATTATCCAAGAAAAAAACTAATTCTTTATATCATTCTGATTGGCTTTTCAGCCTTTATGTATTTAGCAAGAACTAATTTTATTCAGTTTTTAATCTTGTTAATTGCCATGAAAGGATTTTTAAAGATTAATGTAAAATCTATTACAGTTTTGGCTTCAATAGTTTTGTTAAGTATCATTGGATATGCCACCATATTGTATATAAATCCCAAAAGAAATGGTGAAGGATTAGAAGCTTTTTTATATAAAATAAAAGTTGCCCCAATAGAACCTTTTAAGACAAAAATAAAAAGAGATGATTGGAAAGATTTTAATGACAACTATCGTTCCTATGAAAACATTATGACCGTAAGGCAAATGACAAACGATGGAAATAAATCACTTATTTTTGGGCAGGGGCTGGGTTCTCAAATTGACTTAAAACAAAAGCTAATGTTGGGTGATATGGAGTTAAGATTTATTTCTATTTTGCACAATGGATTTATGACGGTATTGTTAAAGTCAGGATTAATAGGTGTTATTCTTCTAATAATTTCTATTTATTTGATTTTCATTAAAAAAAAATCTCAAATTCCATTAGTCAATAATATAAACCTTCTTATGATTGGTTCCGGGGTTTATATGATAGTTTCCTATTGGGTGTTTATGGGATATTATTTTGCCGCTGACACAAAATCTATTTTTTTCGGATTGATAATTTGTTACAGAGAATTAGTTTTAAAAGAAAGTAAAGTTAAGAACGAATATGACTAACATTCTTTTTATTCATCAATCTGCGGATTTGTACGGTTCTGATAAGACGCTCTTGTTATTACTGTCAAGAATTGATCGAACAAAATTCAATCCTATAGTTGTTATTCCACTCGACGGGCCTTTGAAAGAAGAGTTGGAGAAGATTGACATTAATGTGGTTGTAGCACCGGTACTAAAGTTGTACCGTAAAATGTTTACCCCAAAAAATTTATTTCTTTTTTTTAAACAATACAAAAAAGCCTTGGCAACTCTCGATGAATTGCATCGAGAATATCAATTTAAATTGATTTATTCCAACACACTTGCGGTTTTGCTCGGGATGATTTATGCAAAGAAAAGGAATGTAAAACACCTTTGGCATGTTCATGAAATAATTGTTCATCCTAAACCTATTGCCTATATCTTTCCAAAGCTATTAAAAAGATTTGCAGATGTCGTCGTTTGTAATTCCAGAGCAACCTTAACCAATTTGACCCAAAGAGAACCTGTTTTATCTTCAAAATCAATTGTTATTCACAATGGTCTGAAACCCAATCAAGAACCTTTCAGATCTATTTCAAAAAAGGATTTAGGTTTTGATGAACAAGATGTTATTATAACCTTAATCGGAAGAATCAATAGATTAAAAGGGCACAAATGTCTGCTCAATGCTTATCTGAAATATTTACATCAAAAAAGCAATTGCAAACTTTTATTTGTTGGCTCACCGGTTGTCGGACAAGAATACTATTTAGAAGAAATCAAAACCATCATTCAAAAGCAGCAACTCTCTGAAGCTGTAAAAATAGTAGACTTTACTAAAGACTTAAGACCAATACTGGCCATATCCGATATCATTACAGTACCATCAACAGAGGCAGAATCATTTGGGTTAGTAGCCTTAGAGGCAATGTTAGCACAAAAACCTGTTATTGGTTCCAATCATGGAGGTTTAACGGAAATTATAGCCAATGAAAAAACCGGTTTTTTAGTCGAGCCCAATAATGAAGATGAACTGGCAATGGCGATTGAAAAACTTGCGGAAAGTCCTAATACAAGAGAGAAATTTGGTAAAGAAGGTTATCAAAGAGCCATCAATGACTTTTCAGAAGAGCAATATGTCCGAAAATTTGAAGACTTGTTTATCCGTCTTTCTTAAACCCGGAATTTTCTCTTTTTTTCCATTCAAATTTTCCTATTTTTGACACCTGAAAAAGGAAATCAATGAAAATAGCCATACTAGGAACCCGTGGTGTGCCGAATTATTACGGAGGTTTTGAACAATTTGCTGAATTCTTCTCAGTGTATTTGGTACAAAAAGGACATGAGGTTTATTGCTATAATTCCCATGACCATCCTTTTCAGGAAAAATCTTTTCACGGTGTTAACATCATACACCAATATGATCCGGAATACAAATTAGGTACTTTTGGTCAGTTCATATACGATTACAATTGTATTATGGACTCCCGTAAAAGAAATTTTGATATTATTCTTCAGTTGGGTTACACCAGTAATTCTATTTGGTATTTTCTGCTACCCAAAAAATCAATCATCATTACTAACATGGATGGTTTGGAATGGAAGCGAACCAAATATTCCAAACCGGTACAGCAGTTTCTGAAGTTTGCCGAAAGATTGGCCGCAATCAGCAGTGATTTTTTGGTTTCAGATTCTATAGGAATTCAAAAGTTTCTCGACACCAAATACAAAAAAGAGTCTACTTATATCGCTTATGGCGCCTATCCTTTTGACAGTCCCAACGCATCTATTTTAAATGAATATGGCTTAGAGAAAGAGCAATACAACATGATAATGGCTCGTTTTGAACCCGAAAATAATTTAGATATGGTATTGGAGGGTGTAGCCATGAACGAAGATAAAACGCCTATTTTGGTAATAGGAAAGCACGAAACCAAATACGGAGAATACCTTAAAAATAAATTCAAAGCTCACGAAAATATTAGGTTTTTAGGCGGTATTTACAACCTTGAACACCTCAATAATTTACGCTATTTTTCGAATCTGTATTTTCATGGGCATTCGGTTGGCGGAACCAATCCGTCGCTTTTGGAAGCTATGGCTTCAAAAGCATTGGTTATTGCTCATAACAACGATTTTAATAAAGGCATCTTAAAAAACAACAGCTACTATTTTTCTAACGCTCAGGAGGTCAAAAATATTCTCAATGCTATCAAAAAAAATGATAACTTGCAATTAGTTCAAAACAACTACGACGCTATCGTCAACGAATTTAATTGGGACAAAATAAATGGGGAATATTTACAACTCTTTGAAGACTGTTTTGCAAAGTCTCAGAAAAGAAAATCAGAACAATAGTTCTTTCCTTCCAACCCTTCTATTACTGTTAACAGTTCCCTTAGTTTATGCTGCAAATAATGTGGCGATGGGTGTTTTTCTAATTTTTACGTTGGTAGGATTTCGCAAAACGCATTTCAAAATCCAATTTTCATTACTGCTTCCGGTTGTATTATTCTTCCTAATGGCTGTTTCTTGCTTGTGGTCAATAGATCAAAAAAGCTCTGTTGCCGCTTTGTCTAAAGAAATTCCGTTATTAATTATTCCTTTGGGCTTTCTGTTAGGGAAAGATTTTACTAAAGAACAAAAACAGAAGATTATTGCAACGTACAGCTATGCAATGCTGATTTTGGCTGCATTTTTTATAATCAGAGCCGTCATACGTTTCACTTTAAACCATGATACAAGAGCGTTTTTTTACCACGGTGGTAATGAAGACGATTTCGGATTGGTACCCAAGTTGCTCAACGCCATTCACGTTTCGGTTTTTGCGGCCGTAGCCTTTTTTTATTTTTTTACCAAGACTCTCAGAACCCAATGGGACGCTTTATTTGCTGTTTTTCTTTTGGGATTCATCCTATTACTTTCGTCTAAAAACATAGTGTTAATCGTGTTGTTGTTGAGTCTGATATATCTTTTCTTTTTCTCCAAGTCAGCCCATCGATTGCGTTTGCGAAATTTGATAGTTTTTGTATTGTTGATAGGACTTGTTTTTTCCATAGGAAGAATTAAACACCGTTTTCAGGTAGAGTTTCAAACCAATACCGATAAAAGTTTAAGTGCCAATGTTATCGAGGGTGTTCCGCAAGGCGTACATTATGTCAGTATAAAAGAGGCCTGGACCAATCCGACATTTACACCAAACGATTATTTTCCGGGTACCGCTTTCCGGGTTTACCAGTTCAGAATTTTTACCGAACTGATTCAAGAAGACGCCGTTTTCTTAACCGGTTTCGGCCTCAATGCTTCTTACCCTAAAATTCAAGAAAAAGCCCAACAATACAATTTATTCATGGGTTATGATGGCACAGATGGTTATCAAACTAAAAACTTCCACAACCAATATGTTCAAAATTTTGCAGAGTTAGGTCTTTTTGGTTTTATACTATTGTTAATAATGTTGATTATTAACGTTAAAAACGCATATAACACAAAAGATTTTGTGCATTTTGCTTTCGCAATTCTAATGATAAGTTTATTTTTGACCGAATCATTTTTATGGAGACAAAGAGGGGTGGTTTTTTTCACAACACTTTATTGTCTTTTTAATTCCGGAATTTCTCTCGAGAAATCCAAACCCGACCAAGTTATATGAAAAGAATATTAATTACCGGAGCCGCAGGTTTTTTAGGTTCTCATTTGTGTGACCGATTTATTGCCGAAGGATATTATGTGATTGGAATGGATAATTTAATCACAGGAGATTTAAAAAATATCGAACACTTATTTAAAGATAAAAACTTTGAGTTCTACCACCACGATGTAACCAAGTTTGTTCATGTCCCCGGAAAATTAGACTATATTTTACATTTCGCTTCACCGGCCAGCCCAATAGATTACTTAAAAATCCCCATTCAAACCCTAAAAGTCGGGTCATTGGGAACCCACAATTTGTTAGGACTAGCCAGGGTAAAAAAAGCCAGAATTTTAATTGCGTCAACCTCTGAAGTCTATGGTGATCCGTTAGTGCATCCGCAAACAGAAGACTACTACGGCAATGTAAACACCATTGGTCCGAGAGGCGTTTACGATGAAGCCAAACGCTTTCAGGAATCTATTACAATGGCTTACCATACTTTCCACGGATTGGAAACCCGTATAGTGAGAATATTCAATACTTACGGCCCAAGAATGCGACTTAACGATGGACGTGTGATTCCTGCCTTCATAGGGCAAGCCCTTCGAGGAGAAGATTTAACTATTTTTGGTGATGGTAGTCAAACCCGATCATTTTGTTATGTAACCGATCAGGTGGAAGGTATTTTCCGCTTGTTGCATTCGGATTATCCTTATCCCGTAAACATTGGTAATCCGGATGAAATTAGCATTAAAGATTTTGCCGATGAGATTATCAAATTAACCGGGACAAATCAAAAAGTGGTTTACCATCCACTACCAATAAATGATCCTTTACAACGCCAACCCGATACGACTAAAGCCAAAGAGATTTTAGGTTGGGAAGCCAAAGTAAAGCGTGAAGAAGGAATGAAACTTACTTACGAATATTTTAAATCTCTTACTTCTGAAGAACTTTTGAAAGAAGAGCACAAAGATTTCAAGGGATATATCCACTAGTATCGTATGACGGCACACCAAACAGGAAGATATTCAAAGTATATCAGACCAATCAGTGTATTGTTTGATTTGATCGTAATTACCACTCTGAGTTTGTATTTTTTCAGAGAGTTAAACCTTAATTATTGGTATTACTTGACCTATCAAACGGTAACTTGGTTATTCATTGCCTTGATTGTTAAGTACTATGAAGTGTTCCGATTTACTACACCTGTAGAAATTATCACAAAGCTCGTCAAACAGTTCAGTATTTTTTTACTGGTAGTCATCGCTTTTTTCCCTTTTGCTAAAACAGCGATTTTCAGCGGAAAAGCTATAGCCGTTTTAATGACTTTTAGCTTCGTAATGATTGTGGCTTTCAAGTATTTTTTGTTCTTCTATTTAAAGAAATACCGTTTAGTAACCGGTAGCAACTTCAGAAATGCCGTGATTATCGGATACACACCGGAAGCCATAAGATTGAAAGAAGTTTTTGAAAATAGGAGAGATTATGGATACAGATTCTTCGGGTATTTTTCAGATAAGAAACAAAACCCGGAAGTTTTAGGAAAAGTAGATGATATAAAACATTATGTAATCGAAAATAAAATCGATGAAATTTATTGCTCCTTAAATGAAATTTCGAACGAAAAACTAAAAGACTTGGTAGAATTTGCCGATGATAATAAAAAGGCAATCAAGTTCATTCCAGATACCAAAGAAATTTTTTCCAAAAACCTGAAGATCGATTATTACGAACTATTTCCGGTTTTATCACTCCAAAAAACCCAATTGCACAACCCTTATATCAAAGGGATCAAACGTGCCTTTGACATTGCATTTTCTTTAATTGTAATTGTATTTTTGTTGTCATGGCTTATTCCTATTCTGGCCATTTTAATCAAGTTGGAATCCAAAGGACCGGTGTTTTTTAAACAAGGAAGGCCTGGCTTAGACGAACAAGAGTTTTTTTGCTATAAGTTTCGCTCAATGCAGGTGAACCGCCACACGGAAAAAGAAGCTTCAAAAAACGATCCCAGAGTTACAAAAATCGGAAAGTTTATGCGCAAAACCAGCGTTGACGAACTCCCGCAATTTTTCAATGTACTTATTGGTGATATGTCGGTAGTTGGGCCAAGACCGCATTTATGGTCGCAAAACAAGGCCTATGCCAGTCGTATAAAAAAGTACATGGTACGTCATTATGTAAAACCGGGTATTACCGGCTTAGCGCAGGTAAAAGGATTCCGTGGTGAAATTGAAACCGAAGAAGACATGGTAAACCGTATCAAGTTAGATGTTTTTTACATCGAAAATTGGTCGATGATTATGGACTTAAAAATTATCCTTCAAACGGTAATCAATATCTTTAAAGGGGAAGATAAAGCCTATTAAAACACTTCTTTTTCAATCAAATTCTTCAGCTGATTGTTTAAGTCGAAAGCAATGTTGGCTTTATTGAAAACACTTTGTTTCATCGTTGCCAAATCGGCTTTGTTAAGTTTGGAAATTTCGACTAATTTTTGATTCAATTCTTCAAAATTCCCCACCGAAGCGACCCAACCCAATTGGTTTTCCGCTACAATAGTTTCGCCTTCTCCGCCACCAAAATACAACACCGGAAAACCCAAAGCAGTATATTCAAAAATTTTGGAAGGAACCGAGCCGTAAATTCTTGTTTTTAAAGGTACCAGAGCAATATCGAAGGTTTTCAGCGTTTCGTGTAAGGACTTTCTATCCAGCATGCCATGATAAAAAACTTTAGGGTTTCGGCCATTGGCTATATGCGATTCAATAGCGGCTTTTTCGGCACCATCACCAAACAAATGCAATTCGATATTCAAGTCTTTTAAATCAATTTGCTGACACAATTCGGATACGCCTTGGGCAATTCCTAAAAGTCCGGCAAAAAATAACTTCACCGGTTCATCTTCCGTTGTTTTTAACTCGAAAGCACTGGTTTTATGATCTGGAAAGTTTCGGTAAAGCAAAGCCTTCTTCTCAGGAAAAAGCGTCTTTACATGAGTGAGAATCTCTTCAGATTGTCCAATGATAACCGTTGCTTTCTTGTATAGGAAACGCTCCATGAACAAAGAGATTTTATGCGAAAAAGAGCCTTCTTTTATTGCCTTTAATTCCAACGCAGCCAAGGGCCACAAATCGGAAATGTTGAGAATGATTTTTTTCTTTTTAAGCGATAAAACCATGACCGACAGAAACGACAACAACAATGGAGGCGATTGTACAACAATCTTTTTGGGTGTCTTGCGAAACAATAAATAGCAAAACAAACTCAACGAAAATGACAAAACCGAAAGGATGCGAATCAAGAGATTTTTACTCACACTCGGATAAATCCAAAGTCTTTTTACAGTGATATTATCTCGGTTTTCAGTTACCGAGAATTTACCTTTATATTCAGGAAAGAGTTCTCCTTTAGGATAATTTCCCAGCGGACAAACCACAGCAACCTTGTAATTATTCTCCTGTAGTTTGAGCGCCAATTGTTCAATTCTATTGGCAGCAGCGCCTTTTTCGGGCGGATAGTAATTGGATATAATGAGAATTTCTTCCATTACTTTTTCAACAGAATTTCGACGATGCGTTCGGAAGCTTTTCCATCCCAAAGTTCCGGGATACCTGCAGGTTTCGGACCGTTTTTCAAAAAGGCACTGAATATTTTTTTCAGATTTTCTATAGACGTTCCTACCAAAGTATTGGTTCCGATGGTTTGAGTTTCGGGTCTTTCGGTATTGTTGCGCATGGTAAAACACGGAACGCCCAAAACCGTAGTTTCCTCCGAGATTCCTCCTGAGTCGGTAATTACTGCAAAACTGTTTTTAACCAAATACATAAAATTCAAATAGCCTTGCGGTTCCACCATAAGGGTGTTTTTCAGTTCGAATGACTTATCACCTAAAATGGCTTTAGTACGTGGATGTACCGGAAAAATTATTTTCTTCTCACCAGCCAAAGCATCTATCCCTTCCAACAAGGTTAGTAACGATTGCGCTTCATCTACATTAGCCGGGCGATGTAACGTTAAAACGATGTAATTTCCGGCGCTTAGTCCAAATTCATCCCAAAAAAACGGCGCTGAGATTCGGTTTAAATTTTGGTATAAAGTGTCGATCATCACGTTGCCCACAAAGTGAATATCGTTGGGATTTGCACCATATTTCAGTAAGTTTTCCGAAGCCGTGGTTGAGGTTGTGAAAAAATAGTCGGTGATACTGTCTGTTACAATTCGGTTAATTTCCTCCGGCATGCTCATGTCTCCGGAACGAATTCCGGCTTCAACGTGGGTAACCTTGATGTGACTTTTTTTGGCTACAATAGCACAGGCCATAGTCGAATTGACATCGCCAACAACCAAAACCAAATCACAAGGATGTTGTTGTAACTCCTTTTCAAAAGCCACCATAATGGCTCCGGTTTGTTCGGCTTGCGTTCCGCTTTTTACTTCCAAGTTTGCATTAGGATGCGGAATGTTCAATTCTTCAAAAAAGGTATCGCTGAGGTTTTTATCATAATGTTGGCCGGTATGTACTAATCGGTAAGTAATGTCAACGCCTTCGTTTTGTTTTCTTTCAATGGCTTTAATAATGGGCGCAATTTTGATAAAATTAGGTCGGGCACCGGCTACAATAGTAATTTTCATAAGGCTAATTTAGTAACGAAACAAACTGTTTCAGTTTTCCGCTTTTACTGCGTTCTAAGGTTTCTTTTCGAAGGAAGTTAAAGGTCAATCCATTTTCCAAATAAGTTGTAATGGCTTTTTCAATGTCTTTAATTTGATCCAAAGTCAACGCTTTTTCGCTCACATATTCAATGTCAAAAGTATCAATTTTGGTTTGTTTAATCACAAATTCTTTCACATTTCCATCGTCTTCAATAATGCTTTTGGTGACATAGTAGAAAGTCAATCCGGGCGATTTTTTTCCGCTGGGCAACAGTGCAATATCATTGGTTCTCCCGATGAGTTTTTTCAGTATGGGTTTTTTTGGCGTACTTTTCTCATCCAAAATTCCAATATCGCCTATGTCATAGCGAATAAACGGATGCGCTTTGTTGTACAGCGAGGTAATGACTACTCGGCCTTCTTCTCCATTGGGCAATACATTGTTGTCCTCATCTAAAATTTCAACATACAAAGTTTCACTGTTTACCTGCCATTCACCCTGCGGATTCTGAAAAGCAATCAAATCCAATTCAGAAGCGCCGTATTCGTTAACCACAGGAACACCAAATTGGGTTTCCAATAAAATTTTATCGCTTTCAAAAAGCATTTCCGAGGTCACCACACAACATTTTAAGGTAGGACAAATGGTAGTTAAAACGATGTTTCTTTGTTGTAAAAATTTGGCAAATAAAACGATAGAACTCGTATAGCCGTTGATATAATCGAATGGCTTTTCTTCGAACTTCACCAAGACGCTCTCCAACACTTTGTCCGATAAATCGAAGATAGAAAATCGGTAGCGATGGCTCAAAAAATCTTTGATTCGCTCTTTGGTGTTTCCGATAAAATCCAACGGAATACCATAAAATCGAGCTTGTAAGGATTGGTTAAAATCAAGACCAAACCAACCAAAACGGTTGATAATATTGACCCAAGTTAACGCATGGGAAAATCTATCTTTGGCAAAAATAAACGGGTCGCCACTTGAACCGGAGGTTTTGTTTACATAGACGTTTTTAGTTGTAAATCCTGTGGAAAGCCTTTCTTGTAAAGGTTTTTGAAAATCCTTCTTGGTCATAACCGGTAGAGATTCCCAAGCTTCCGGATTAGTATTTCCGACTAATGCCTTATACAAAGGGTTATGATTCAGGTGAAACGCAACAATTTCATTTCTTTTTTGAGCGATGTACTGAGGATATTCTTCTTCAGCAATACTTTGGATATGGTCAAATGCTACCCGAGCTTTCTTTATCGGAAAGCTTTTCAACCAAAGCGAGAAATGAAATAGTGGAAACACCGCTGTCAATTTTCACCAAAAATAAGAAAAGCAAAGCGTTGCGACGACAAATTTTTAAAAGAATGACTTTAAAATCCATCAAAAACAAACTACTTTTGTGCCACAACTACAAACAACACACAACATGACCATTTTACTATTGGGTTCCGGAGGAAGGGAACATGCTTTAGCCTATAAATTATTACAAAGTCCGACATGCAAAAATCTTTTGGTAGCACCGGGAAATGCCGGAACTGCTAATATAGCTACTAATGTAGCCATTAATCCTACAGACTTTGAAGCCATCAAATCTTTAGTAATTAAAGAAAGCATTGAGATGGTAGTGGTTGGTCCCGAAAATCCTTTGGTGCATGGGATTTATGACTTCTTTAAAAGCGATACTCAAATCAGCCACGTTCCGGTAATTGGTCCTTCCAAATTAGGCGCTCAACTCGAAGGCAGTAAAGAATTTGCCAAAGAATTTTTAGTCAAACACCAAATTCCCACAGCGGCTTACGCCAGTTTTACTGCCGAAACCGTGGAGCAAGGGTGTCAATTTTTAACTACTTTACAACCGCCCTTTGTGTTAAAAGCCGACGGATTAGCAGCCGGTAAAGGCGTATTAATTTTACAAGATTTACAAGAAGCCCAAACAGAATTGCGCAATATGTTGGTAAACGCCAAGTTTGGCGTCGCCAGTTCTAAAGTGGTAATCGAAGAATTTTTAGATGGTATTGAGTTGAGTTGTTTCGTATTAACCGACGGTAAAAATTACAAATTACTTCCCACAGCCAAAGATTACAAACGAATAGGAGAAGGTGACACCGGATTGAATACCGGAGGAATGGGCGCTGTATCGCCGGTACCGTTTGCGGATGCCGTTTTAATGGAGAAAATAGAAACCCGAATCGTAAAACCTACAGTAGCCGGATTGCAAAAAGATGGTATCGAATACAAAGGATTTGTGTTTATCGGATTGATTATTGTGAAAGGAGAACCGATGGTAATTGAATATAATGTGAGAATGGGCGATCCAGAAACCGAAGTGGTAATGCCGAGAATCCAATCCGATTTAGTGGCCTTGTTTCAAGCGGTAGCCGCTCAAAAGCTAGATGAAGTAACCTTAACTATTGATCCTCGTAGCGCTACGACCATTATGGTAGTTTCAGGAGGATATCCGGAGGATTATGATAAAGGATTTGCCATTTCAGGCATTGAAAACATTACAGATTCTTTAGTGTTTCATGCCGGAACCAAACTGGAAAACGGTCAAGTGGTAACCAATGGAGGTAGGGTTTTAGCTGTTACTTCATTTGGCGACAGCTTCCAAGAAGCCATAAAAAAATCTTACCAAAATATAGACAAGCTACATTTTGATAAGATGTATTTCAGGAAAGATATCGGCTTTGACTTAGCTTAAGAAAGAGTGAGCCGTAGTATCTTGGTTTTCTTCGTTATTGTCTTGGTGCTTTTTCAATTCTTTACACCAGTACACGATGTATTTACAACAAACAATGATTAAGGTCCAGCTTACGATGTTGGCTAACCACCAGTTGCTCAATTCTAACTCTCGTAACCAATCTAAAGGTTTGAATAAAAAGTCTACAAATAAAGTTTGAATAGCTTCGAAAAATGCTTTCATTTTATAAAATGTTATATTTACACCACAAATGTATAAAATATCCTCATGATTACAAGCATTTTTAAAAAATCAAGTATAGTTAATTATACCTTGGTGTTTCTTTTGCTTTTAGCTGCTTTTTTTGTGTACCAAAACAGTTTGTTGAGTCAGTCAAATCCCGTGATTGGCAGTTCAGCTAATGCTTTGTTAATCATACTATTATTGGTTTGTTTCTTCTTGGTGAATTTTATAGTGAAGAAAAACGGACTAACCAAAAACAGCAGCTATGCTATTTTGTTTTTCTTATTGTACCTGATGCTTTTCCCTTCGGTTTTTAGCTATTCAAATCTGTTGTTTGCCAATTTCTTTTTGCTTTTGGCTATGCGAAGACTAATTTCTTTGCAAACATTAAAAGCGCCGAAAGAGAAAATTTTCGATGCTTCCATGTGGATTTTTATTGCCTCATTGTTTCATTTTTGGTGTATACTTTTCGTACTGCTGGTATACATTTCAATCATTTTCCACGTATCAAGAGATTACAGAAATTGGTTGCTTCCGTTTGTGGCTTTTGTGGCTACAGCAGTGGTCTTTCTTTTAGCGGCTCTATTGATTGATGTTTCTTGGATTAGCCATATTATAAAGCAGACCCGAATGAATTTTGAGTTGGACTATTTCACGAATAACTTTCAAAATGCGGCGCTTTCCTTTTATGTGGTGGCGGCACTTTATTTTTGGCTTTCTATGGTTTTCACTCTAACGAACAGACCCCTAATTTTGCAAGCCTCATACAAAAAAATGGTCTTGGGATTTGTGATAGGTAGTGTGGTTTTTTTACTATCACCGGAAAAAAACAACGCCATGTTGTTGTTTACTTTTTTCCCATTAGCCGTAATGACTACCAATAATATAGAATATTCACAAAACAAAATGTATCAGGAAATAGTGTTGTTGCTATTGACAACCGGTAGTTTTATTGCCTTTTTTGCGCAATTATAGTTTACTGCCGTATGCCAAATCTCCGGCGTCACCAAGTCCAGGAATGATATAGTTTTTCTCGTTTAAGCGGTCATCCAAAGCCGCAACCCAAAGATGACAATTATCCGGCAGGTTTTGTTCCAAATAAGCGATGCCCTCAGGCGCAGCAATTACTACGGCTATATGAATCTCTTTCGGCTTTTGCTCTAAATGCAATTTATGCAATACGGCTACTATTGATTGTCCTGTCGCCAACATCGGATCAATTAAAATGAGGTTTTTATTTTCAAAAGAAGGTGCCGCTTGGTATTCTACTAAAATTTCAAATCGATCATCGTTATTGTAATGATGGCGATAAGCCGATACGAATCCGTTTTCCGCATTGTCAAAGATGTTCATAAAACCGGTATGCAAAGCCAATCCGGCGCGAAGAATAGAACATAAAACCACATGGTCAGCAATAGTAGTTGTGTGTTTGATGCCTAGCGGTGTTTGAACATCAATGTCTTTATATTCAAGTGTTTTACTCAACTCATACGCCATAATTTCACCGATGCGCTCAATATTTTTTCGAAAACGCATGCTGTCTTTTTGGATGGTAACATCACGGATTTGGGCCAAAAAATGGTTGAGAATACTGTTTTGCTCAGAAATGTAATGAATGTGCATGGACGACTTAAATTTTGTTGAGGTAAAAGTATAAAAAACTATCTTTGCACCCGAGACCTTTTGGTTGATTACTAAGAAATAAAATAAAAACTGCGTTATGTTTTCACAATTTGCCTTCCCGATTTTTGAACAATGTATCAAAGATTATCACATCATAGACGATGTTTACCAACCTACTTTAAACCCATACGCCAAAGGAACCATCGAGTATTTGTTGTATGCAAAAAATTGGGTTGACACCGTACAATGGCATTACGAAGACATCATCCGTGACCCGAATATCGATCCGGTAGCCGCCTTGGATTTGAAGCGAAAAATCGACGCCTCTAACCAAGTGCGTACGGATATGGTGGAATATATCGACAGCTATTTTTTACAAAAATACAAGGAAGTTCAAGTTAAACCTGAGGCCAAAATCAATACCGAAAGTCCGGCTTGGGCTATCGATCGTTTGTCGATTTTAGCGTTGAAAATTTACCACATGAGCGAAGAAGCCAATCGTGCAGAAGCTACTGACGAGCACAGAGCCAAATGTCAGGAAAAACTAAACGTATTGTTGGATCAAAAAAGCGATATGTTTGTCTCTATCAACGATTTGTTGACCGATATTGAAAACGGCAACAAATACATGAAAGTGTACAAACAAATGAAAATGTACAACGACGAAGACTTAAATCCGGTATTGTACCAAAACAAAAAATAACCGACAAACTTTTGTCAACACCAATTACACATATAGCCGTCATCCGATTATCTGCCATGGGCGATGTTGCGATGACGGTTCCTGTTATACGCGCATTGGTTCAGCAAAATCAGCACGTTAAAGTCACCGTGGTTTCCCGACCGTTTTTCCAACCTTTTTTTGACGAAATTCCCAATGTCGATTTCTTCGCTGTTGACCTTAACGGCCGACACAAAGGCACTATGGGTTTGTTCAAACTGTTCGCCGATTTAAAAAAGCTTAACATCAATGCTGTAGCCGATTTGCATAATGTTTTACGCTCCATTGTTATTCGGAATCTTTTCGCTTTAAGTGGCAAAAAAGTGGCTTACTCCGATAAAGGCCGTGCGGAAAAAAAAGCATTAACCAGAGCGAAAAATAAAATTTTTGAACCGGTAAAATCGATGGTGGAACGCCATGTGGAAACCTTTCAAAACCTCGGATTTGAAGTCGATTTAACACTGCCGAATTTTCCCGATAAAGCGCAATTTACGGAAGTAGTTTTAAAAGTTTGCGGAGAAAAAGGGAATGCGAATTGGATTGGTATCGCACCTTTTGCCCAATATGAAAGCAAAGTTTATCCGCTCGATTTGATGCAGAAAGTCATTACTAAATTTGCCGAAAACAGCAGCAACAAAATTTTTCTCTTTGGCGGCGGTTCTAAAGAAACAGCACAATTGCAAACCTTAGCGGCTAACAAAAACAATGTAGTAGTAGTAGCCGGAAAGCTCAAATTACAACAAGAACTACAGTTGATTTCTCATTTGGATGTCATGTTGTCTATGGATTCCGGGAATTCGCATATTGCCGCCATGTTAGGGGTTAAAGTAGTAACGCTTTGGGGCGCGACACATCCGTATGCCGGATTCAAACCTTTCAACCAACCTTTAGATAATTGCTTGACTGCCGATCGAGAAAAATACCCGCTTTTGCCTACTTCTGTTTACGGAAACAAAATAATTCAGGGCTACGAAGACGCCATGAGAACCATACCGGTTGATGCTGTGGTGGCAAAAATAAATTCCAATCTTGCCTAAACAAAATTGGAATTTAAAGCTATTGTGGTTTGAGTGTTTAAAGACTACACATCATCAAAATCCACATAAATTTCTGTCGTAGTCGGATGCGCTTGGCAGGTTAAAACCAATCCGTCGGCGACTTCACTATCGGTTAAAATCGAATTCTTTTTCATCACGGCTGCGCCATTGGTGATGCGAGCCAAACAAGAACTGCAAATACCGCCTTGACAAGAGTAAGGTGCATCGATGCCTTGTTTTAAAGCGGCTTCTAACAAGGTTTGCTTTTGCGACATTTCGAAAGTGGTTTCTTCATCATCTACCAAAACCGTGATTTTAGTATGACCTTCTTGAGAAGTTGCGGCTGTATTATCAGCAGCAGTTGAAGTAGAAAACAACTCAAACTTGATGTTTTTCTCGGCCACATTGTGCTCTTTCAAAACCCCGGAAACCAAGTTAATCATTTCTTCCGGACCGCATAAATAAAACTTATCAAACGTTTTTTCTTTGTGTTTGTTGTGCAGTACGAAATTAACGGTTGCTTTATCAATACGACCAAAAAGTTCGTTGTCTACTTTAGTCTGACTGTACACGAAATGCACAAAAAAGCGGCCAACATACTGTAATTGCAGGGCATGTAATTCATCGTGAAAAATAGTTTCTTCCGGAGTTTTATTTCCGTAAACCAATACAAACGTACTGTTGGGTTCGTTTTCTAAAACCGATTTCAAGATAGCCATTATTGGGGTAATGCCACTACCGGCTGCAAAAGCTGCATAGTTTTTTTGATTAGAATTATTCGGCTCAAAGGTGAATCTTCCCTCGGGTTGACTCACTTCCAAAAGATCGCCGGCTTTCAAATGCTCATTGGCAAATTTCGAAAAGTGACCGTTTTTAACCGATTTGATAGCAATGCGCAATTCTCCACTGTTGGGTGATGAACAAACCGAATAAGCGCGACGTACTTCTTCACCGTCTAAAGTTAATTTGAGATTTACATATTGCCCGGCGGTAAATTGGTAAGCCGATTGTAATTCGGCAGGAATGGTAAAAGCCACTGAAATGGCACTTGGCGTTTCGCGTTTTACTTCTTTAATGTGTAATTTATAGAAAGTGGACATGGAGTAGTATTTTTGACAAAGGTAGCGAACGAAACACTTTTGAGAAAAAAATAATTTATACCTAAGATTTTTATGTATGTAAAAAACTTATGTATATTTGTTTGTCTAAATACTGTAGCATGAAAAATTCACAATTGTACAAAGGCAGTCTGACGACCATAGTTATGAAGCTTTTGGAAGAAAATGGCCGAATGTACGGCTACGAAATCACCCAAAAAGTAAAAGAAATTACGCAAGGCGAATTGAAAATCACCGAAGGCGCGCTCTATCCGGCTTTGCACAAGTTGGAAGCTGATGGTGTGCTTGAAGTTGAAGTTGAAAACGTTGACAATCGCCTTCGCAAATACTACAAACTCACCGAAAAAGGTACAGCGGAAACCGTTAATCGTTTGGCCGAGTTGGAAGATTTTATCCGAAATATGCAAGCTTTGGTGCAGCCTAAATTAGACTATTGATTATGAAATTAAGCCAAGAAGAAATCAAATTTATTGATACTTATTTAGAAAGCAGCGAGGTCATTTATTCGGATATTCGGCAAGAAATGGTTGACCATATTGCTACGGCTGTTGAAGAGAAAATGCAATTAGAACAACAGGATTTTTATGTTGCATTTAAATCATATATGTTGGCCAATAAAAAAGACATTCTCAAAAACAACAAAAAACGTTGGAGTTTTTCTTGGGAAGCTATTCGTCAATTTTTATTGTTTTTAGCTAGGCCTCATATGTTACTCTTCGGGGTTTTTGTGTTTTTCTTTTTTAAGAATGTAAATGTTAACCGTTATTTTTCAGCCGATTTTACCCTTAAAAATTTGTTTTTTGTTTTGGTCTTGACCGCTGTCCTTTTTCAGTCGGGTTACATCCATCTTTATCTTAAAAAAAGATTTTACAAAGTAGAAAAAACAGCGGTTATATTGGCTTTTATTTATTACGGTCAGTTCTGTTTCTTTCCTTTTTTTGGGACAGAAGAGGTTTCTCATTGGACGCTTTCAATATTTAGTTTTTTATTTTTTGGATATGTTTTCTTTTTTATACAAGAATTAATAAAATTCCACAAGCACCGATTCAATTTTATTTAAAATGAAACTCTCCGCCGAACAAATCGAAAGGCTTTATGCTTTTACGCGCCAACATTATGTAGAATACTACGATTTGCAAACCGAGTTGGTCGACCATTTGGCCAATGCTATAGAAGCACAATGGGAGCAAAATTCGAAGCGCTCTTTTGAGGAAGCGCTTCAAATTGAATTTAAAAAATTTGGTGTTTTCGGATTTATGGAGGTCGTTGAAAAACGCCAAGCGGCGCTGCAAAAAAAGTATCATAAATTGGTTTGGAATGAACTCAAAAACTTTTTCCGTTGGCCCAAAATTATCGGAACATTTGCAGCTGTAGGTATCATTTTTTACGCCTTAAAGTTGTTCCAACAAGATGTTGTAATAGTACAAATGACTTTTGTGGTTTTGGTCGTTTCCTTTTTTGTCGGGATTTTTTGGTTGTCAAGAAAGAATAAAAAGAATCACCAAAAAACCGGAAAGAAATGGTTGCTAAAAGATATAATCTTCGGCTACGGTTCTATCACAGGATTAATGAACTTGCCGATACAAATCGCCCTTAATGTCAAAGGCGAAAACTATAGCGATTGGGCTTTGCTCTTGTTTAGTTTTTTACTAATAATCATGGCTTTGGGCGAATACATCGTTTTGGTTTTAATTCCTTCTAAGGCCGAAACTTTCCTGAAAGAGACTTATCCCGAGTACGATTTTGTAAACTAAGTTGTAACTTTTTGTTATCTTTAGAAACTAACTCACAAACCTTAAACCAAGCAACATGTTCAAACATTTTATCAGGCTGGAATGGAAATCTTTTACCCGCTCGGCTTCTTTTGGAACTAATCTCGCCCTAAAAATTATCATGGGATTAGGAGCATTGTATTTTATGGCTTGCTTTGCTATCTTGGGAACGGCTGTTTTCTTTATCTTAAAAGACAACGGCATGGAGCCATTGGCGGCCATCAACAAATTCATGATTTATTACATACTATTCGATTTGGTAATTCGCTATTTTCTTCAGAAAATGCCGGTAACCAATATCAAACCGCTGTTGATATTGCCAATCAACCGAAGCACCATTGTGCATTACACGCTTGGCAAAACGACTATTTCTTTTTTCAACATACTCCATGCCTTTTTCTTTGTGCCTTTTACGATAGTATTGTTGTATAAAGGTTACGGTTACCAAGCCATTTTGTGGCATTTGGCGATGATGGCGTTGATTTATACCAATAATTTCCTGAACATTTTGGTCAACAGTAAAAACACGGTTTTTTACATTGCATTGGCACTATTAGCAGCCTTGGGCGCTTCTCAGTATTACAATGTTTTCGATATAACGGCATACAGTAAGGTTTTTTTCCAAAACATGTATGACACCAATTATTGGTTTTTGATTGCAGTACTTTTAGTTGTAGGCACTTATTACAGCGCTTACAATTATTTTAAAAACCGTCTCAATTTAGACGATGGCTTAGCCAAGAAAAGCGAGGTTGCCCAAACCGAAAATTTCACTTGGTTGGATCAGTTTGGTACTTTGGGAACGTTCCTCAAAAACGACATTCGATTGCTCAAACGCAACAAACGTTCGAGAACTACTTTAATTATGAGCTTTATCTTTATTTTTTACGGCTTGCTGTTTTTTACCCAATCGATAGAAGCGTATGACAATCCGTGGATGAAGGTTTTTGCCGGGATTTTTGTTTCGGGCGGATTTTTATTCACTTTCGGACAGTTTGTGCCGAGTTGGGACAGTGCTTACTACCAACTCATGATGAGTCAAAACATTCAATACCGCGAGTACATCAGTTCTAAATGGTGGCTCATGGTTATTGGCACCTTAATTTCAACCTTGATTGCCTCATTCTATTTGTATTTCGGTTTGCACACTTATTTGATTATTGTGGTCGGTGCCGTTTTCAACATCGGAGTGAACTCGCATTTGGTGATGTTGGGTGGCGCTTTTGTGAAAACCCCTATCGATTTAACTACCTCCAAACAAGCCTTTGGCGACAAGCAGGCGTTTAACATGAAGACCATGCTCATTTCGTTGCCTAAAATGTTGGTTCCAATGGCATTGTATACTGTTGGGTACTATTTGATTTCGCCTAATGCAGGTTTGGTTTTAGTGGCTGCGGCCGGAGTTTTAGGCTTTGCCTTCCGCAACTATGTATTTGACAAGATTGAAACGATTTACAAATCTGAAAAGTACGCTACCATCGCGGCTTACAAACAAAAAAATTAATTCATCACAACTAAAAAAAAGAAACATGATACAAGTTACTAATCTTTCAAAAACATATAATAACGGCGTTCGTGTGTTAAACATTGAACACTTGGAAATTCCAAAAGGACAAAGCTTTGGTTTAGTGGGCAACAACGGAGCCGGAAAAACTACTTTTTTCAGTTTGTTACTCGATTTAATCCAACCCAGCTCAGGGCATATTTTAAATAATGGTGTTCAGGTAAATACTAGCGAAGCTTGGAAACCTTTCACGGCCGCCTTTATAGACGAAAGTTTTTTGATTGGCTATTTAACGGCTGAAGAATATTTTTATTTCATAGGCGATTTGCGCGGTCAAAACAAAGCCGATGTGGATGCGTTGTTGGCCAAACACGAAGAGTTTTTTAACGGCGAAATCTTGAACAGTAAAAAATACCTTCGAGACTTATCCAAAGGAAATATGAAAAAAGTGGGCATTATTGCCGCTTTAATTGGTGATCCTGAAGTAGTAATTTTGGATGAACCATTCGCTAATTTAGATCCGACGACCGTTAATCGTTTGAAAAAGATCATCAAAGAGTTGGCCGATGATTCTAACAGAACCGTTTTGGTTTCGAGTCACGATTTGGTTCATACCGTTGAGGTTTGCAACCGAATTGTAGCCTTGCATTTGGGTGAAGTGGTGAAAGACATTCAAACCTCGCCTGAGACCTTGAAAGAATTGGAAGCGTTTTTTGCGGTGTAATTTTTTTGCCATATCAAAAAGAAACGTATTTTTACCAGTTAGTTATACAATTTATAACAATTTGACGTTATACTAAAAATACGTTTCGCTTTGAAAACCAATACACTTAAATATTTTCTCTATACCGGATTGTTTCTTTTTTTAATAGCTTGTTCTACTAAAAAAAACACTTTCCTTTCCCGTAATTCCCATGCTTTAAGTACCGAGTACAATATATTGTACAATGGGCAGATGGCTTTGGATAAAGGGATTGAAGATGTAAAGCAGCAAAATAAAGACAATTTCTGGGAATTGCTTCCTATTGAAAGAATGCAAGTCACCGAAGACAAAATGTTGCCCGGCGATAACCGAAATGCCAACTTTGAGAGAGCAGAAGAAAAAGCGACTAAAGCCATTCAAAAACATTCTATGTACATCCAAGGGTCGGAAAAAAACCCGCAAATGGATGAAGCTCATTTGTTGTTAGGGAAATCGAGATATTACGAACAACGTTTCGTTCCCGCTTTGGAAGCTTTCAACTATGTGTTGTACAAATACCCTAAAAGCGATAAGATTTACGAGGTAAAAATTTGGCGAGAAAAAACCAATATGCGTTTAGAAAACGACGCTATCGCCGTCAATAACCTAACCAAGTTACTCAAAGAAATCAAGTTCAAAGACCAAATCTTTGCCGATGCCAATGCTGCTTTGGCACAAGCCTTTTTGAATTTAGAACAAAAAGACAGCGCCGTGGCCAAAATCAAATTGGCTACCGAGTTCACCAAATCCAACGAAGAAAAAGCCCGTTATCGTTTTATACTCGGACAATTGTATGAAAGCTTAGGGTATAAAGACAGCGCTTTTGCCAAGTACCAAGAAGTCATTGAGATGAATCGCAAAGCAGCGCGCCAATACGTGATTCAGGCACATGCCAAACAAGCCGGTCAGTTTGATTATGAAAAAGGAGATTCCATTGCCTTTTTGAAGAAGTTCAACGATTTAATCGAAGACCGAGAAAACCGACCTTATTTGGATGTTTTACACCATCAAGTGGCTTTGTTTTACGACAAAAATAAGAACATCACTCAGGCCAAAAAACACTACAATATTTCGCTTAAGAAAAAATCGCAAGACACTTATCTGTCGGCTTCCAACTACAGAAATTTAGCCGATATTTATTTCAATGCCGCCAAGTATGTTACCGCCGGAAAATATTTTGACAGCACATTAGTCAATTTGAAACCCAGAACCCGAGAGTTTAATCTCATCAAAAAGAAAAGAGAAAACTTAGAAGATGTTATCAAATACGAAGGCATTGCACAAAGAAATGACAGTATTATTTCTTTATACAAAATGTCTAATGAAGACAAAATAGCCTATTTTGAAAAGCATATCGAAAAAATCAAAAAAGAGGAAGCAGCCGCATTGAAATTAGCCGAAAAAGAAGCTTTAATCAAAGAAAATCAAGAGCGAAATTCCAGTAATGTTGCTGAGGATAAAGGAAAAAAAGCCAATACCGCTGAATCGACCAAATCCAACACCAAAGGAAGCGAAAGCACTTTTTATTTTTACAATCCGACTACCGTAGCTTTTGGACAAAAAGAATTCCAGAAAAAATGGGGGAAAGTTACTTTACAAGACAATTGGAGAAACGCTGCCGCAACCGGAAGTTTGAAAGGGAAAGACAACGATGCTAAAGAAGAAGAATTAGCGGAAGAAACCAAAGATGTTGCCAAAGGCGAAGAACGATTTACACCCGATTTTTATATTAAACAATTGCCTACCGATCCAACTTTGATTGACAGTTTGAGTAAAGAAAGAAACTTTGCCTATTATCAATTGGGCATCATCTACAAAGAAAAATTCAAGGAATACCAAAGAGCTGCGGATAAGTTAGAACAATTGTTGAAGAATAATCCTGAAGAGCGTTTGGTTTTACCGTCTATGTATCACCTGTACAAAGTATATGAGTTGATAGATAAAACCAAGGCAGAAGCCATAAAATCGCAAATCATTTCCCTATATCCGAATTCAAGATACGCTCAAATTTTGGCCAATCCGAACAGTCAAATGGCCGAAGCCGGCGATTCGCCTAAATCCGTTTACGAAAACTTATACAACAGCTACCAAAATCATGAATACAAAAAGGTATTAGCTGAAATTAGCGTTGCTATTGATCGTTTTACAGGAGATGAAATTGTACCAAAATTAGAACTATTGAAGGCCAACCTAATCGGAAAATTATCCGGCTTAGAGGAATACGGCAAAGCCTTAAATTTTGTTGCACTCAATTATCCTAACAGTGAAGAAGGCAAAAGAGCCGAGCGCATGATTTCGACTGATTTACCCAAACTTCAAGCCTTGCAGCTTTCGAGTTTAGACTCTAAGAACTGGAAGATTTTATATGCGACCAAAGATTTTGAAGATAAAACCACCAAAGTTTTACGCGAAAAAATTGCTAAGTTCATCAAAGAAAGAGGGTTAGAAAAGCTAACCGTTTCTTTAGACGTTTACACGATGACCAATAACTTTGTTGTGATTCACGGCTTGAACTCTAAAGATTTGGCCGAGGGGATCACCGCTATTTTAAAAGACTATAAAGATTATAAAGTACAAGAGAAACCAATTATTATCTCGGCAGAAAACTATACTATAGTTCAAATCAAGAAAAACATAGACGAGTTCTTAGCGGGCAATTTAACCGCTACGCCAACCCAACCTAATTGGGACGGAACATTTGAAAAACCGGTAGTGCAACAAGAACAAAAACCGGCTCAAAGTCAGGAACAGTCTAAAAGAGAAGTGCAAAATAAGCAACAGAATAACCAACCGGTTAAACCTTCTTCAGGGATGGAAGGCCAAGACAGTGAGTTCGGTTTGCCACCATCACCACAAATGGGTAACCCGGGTAAAAAAGGATAGTCATGTTTGAGAAAAGTCCGAAATCATACACCGATTTGTTGGGTAAAACCAACCGAATAGTAGAAGGAACCACTATAACCGGCGACATCAATTCTCCGGCTGATTTTCGTTTAGATGGCCATTTGATTGGCAATTTTCAATCGAAAGGGAAAATAGTAATTGGTCCTGCCGGAAGTGTTAAAGGTGACATCATTTGCAAAAATGCGGATATTGAAGGGCGTTTTGAAGGCAAAATCCAAGTGCAGGAAATCCTAAATGTGAAATCGAAATCGCATATAATCGGCGAGGTAGTTTGCGGAAAACTTTCGGTAGAACCCGGCGCAGAGTTTAGTGCTTCTTGCGTGATGAAACCCCATGTGAAAAATCTTGCGCCTAATGGACCAACCAAAGAAGAACAAAGCGCCTAACAAATGGTTAGCCTTAGTGAATATTCCTATTCAAATGGGTGTTATCGTTTTCTTGTTCGCTAAGTTCGGAGATTGGCTCGATCAAAAATATACTAATCCACAACATCTTTATGTTAAGTTGCTAACACTGGTTGGTGTAGCCATTGCTTTTTATAATCTCAACCGCCAACTTAAAGAAATCAATAAATCAGATCAATAATATGAATTTACAAAAATTCAAGTCCATTTTTACCTTATTAGTTCTGGGAACAATAGGGTATTTAATCCATAAAACCATCTTTTATTTTTGGGTTCCGAAATTGTATCAAGACAACTTTGTATATGCTTTGGAGTTGTTGTATTTGTTCTTTTTCTTCTTTTCTTCTTTCCTGATTTTAGTTTTAGATAAGGTCAAACAAAAGAGTATCAATTCGGTTGGTTATACTTTTTTATTATTAACAACAATTAAAATGGCTATAGCCTATATTTTCCTCAAACCGATTTTAGCTGCCAACCTGGAAAAAACACCAACCGAGAAAACGAGTTTTTTTATCATTTTCATTTACTTTTTGACAATAGAGACTTATGTAACTATCAGAATTTTAAATAATAAACAATAATTCTGCTTTTAATTGTCAATTCTGTCAAAAAAAATAAAACAGATACTTTTTAATATTAATTAATATTGTACTTTTGCACCAAATTTGAGAAATAAAATCTTAGCTAATTATCAGATATGGTGTTTTCAAAAAAACCACTCCAATTTATAATCGCTGCATTAGTAGCTTTCTTTCCACTAATTAGTACTGCTAACCCAACTGTTGATTCTACCAATGTAGCCGTAGAAGCAACTCATGAGGCGGCTTCAAAATCACATGAAACCCACGGAGAAGCAGAGAATTTAACCGAAGAACAAAAAGCTGATGCAGAAAGAAAAGCCTACATCAAGCACCACTTGATGGATTCTCATGATTTTACCCTTTTTACTTATGGAGGTGAAGAACATCCTACACATGTAGGTTTTCCTCTGCCGGTAATTTTGTGGGATGGCGGATTACACGTTTTCTCTTCTTCTAAGTTTGAACACGGGGAAGCCGTGGCAGAGTCTAACGGAAACTACTACAAAATCAACCACCACGATGGTTTGATTTACAAAACAGATGCTGAAGGAAACTTTACTGAAGACGAAAAAGGACATGTAACTAATGCCAAACCAATTGATTTTTCAATCACTAAAAACATTTTTATGATTTTGGTTGTTGGTTTGATTTTGTTCTTGTTGTTTGCCGGGTTAGGAAAATCATACAAGAAAAACGGTTCTATTGCAAAAGGGGCGGGTAGATTCTTCGAGCCAATCATCCTTTACATCAGAGACGATATTGCCATTCCTAATATTGGAGAGAAGCATTACAAAAAATACATGAGCTTTTTGTTGACGATTTTCTTCTTCATTTGGTTCTTAAACATGTTCGGATTAACGCCGCTGGGTGTAAACATTACCGGTAACCTTGCCATTACAGCTTCTTTAGCGGTTATTACTTATTTAATCACTACGTTTACTGCTAAGAAAGATTACTGGGGACACATTTTTTGGATGCCGGGCGTACCGGTTCCGATGAAGTTTATTTTGGCACCAATTGAATTGTTGGGAACCATTATCAAACCTTTCTCATTGATGATTCGTTTGTATGCTAACATGGTAGCCGGACACATTGTATTGATGAGTTTGATTGCTTTGATGTACACCTTCAACAGTCCAATAGGAAGTCCGTTGTCTTTCTTCTTGGCTTTTGTACTATCTTTATTGGAAATCTTAGTAGCCTTGTTACAAGCTTACATATTTACGATGTTGGCAGCACTTTATTTCGGTGCAGCGGTAGAAGAACATCACCATGACCACGCAGAAGGACATGAAGCGCATCACTAAAATTGAATGTTTAATTAAATTATATATACATTATGGAAATTCCTAAAATCATTGGAGCAGGATTAGTAGTAATCGGAGCTGGTATCGGTATCGGAAAAATCGGTGGTTCAGCAATGGATGCTATTGCACGTCAACCGGAAGCTACTGGTAAAATCCAAACAGCGATGTTGATTGCTGCGGCTCTTATCGAAGGTATCGGTTTCGCTGCTTTATTTGCAGTAAACTAAAAAGAAAAACAAAAGCTATAACGGTTGGTTGTAGCTTTTGTTAACTATTAAACATCATTAAAATTTAAGACATAATATAATGGAAGAATTATTTGGACAGTTTTCAATTGGTTTGTTTATCATGCAAACAATATTGTTCGTTGGGCTAATTTTCCTTTTGAAAAAATTTGCATGGAAACCCATTTTAGATGCGGTTAACGAAAGAGAAGAAGGAATTAAAAACGCTTTACTTTCTGCTGAGAATGCCAAGAAAGAAATGCAAAATCTTAAATCAGATAATGAGAAATTATTAGCTGAAGCCAGATTAGAGCGCGACGTAATGATTAAAGAAGCTCGAGAAATCAAAGAAAAAATGATTAACGATGCTAAAACAGAAGCACAAGTAGCCGGTCAAAAAATGATTGAGCAAGCTAAGGCTTCTATTGAAAGTGAGAAAAATGCAGCCATGGCTGAATTGAAAGCTCAAGTTTCAACATTATCATTAGATATCGCTGAAAAATTATTGAAAGAAGAATTGTCTAACAAAGAAGCTCAAACCAAATTGGTTGAGAAAATGTTAGGTGACGTAAAATTAAATTAATCGGTATGTCAAGAGCAGCGATTAGATACGCAAAAGCAATTTTAGAAACAGCCGTTTCCAACGGTAATGCCAATAAGGTAAACGATGATATGTTGTCTGTAGTGGCAAGCATCAACGGAAGTGCTGAATTGAGCGACTTTCTCTCTAGCCCAATTACTTCTTCAGAAGTAAAAATGAATGCCTTGAAAGAAATTTTCTCGTCTGTACAACCGGAAACCAACTCGTTGTTTAGATTGCTGCAAGAAAACAAAAGATTTGAAATATTAGCCGCTGTTGCTGCACAATTCAATGCACAATTTGATGAAATGAATGGTGTTGAATTAGCTACAGTAACCACTGCTTTCCCAATCACGGCTGATTTGGAAAAACAAGTGTTGGATAAAATAGCTACCATTTCAAACAAAAAAATAACTATTCAAAACATTGTAGATCCTGCTATCATAGGAGGTTTTATTTTGAGAATCAGTGACAAACAATACAATGCTTCTGTAGCCAACAGATTGCAAGAATTAAGAAGAGAATTTTCAAATTAACCACCCATGAAAAAGATATTTACAATATTGTTCTTTGCACTCAGTTTTTCTGCTTTTGCTCAAAAAGTAAAGTTGAAAAAGGACAAGGTTATCATTGATGATGTTGAAGTTTATAATTACGAAAGACAAGGGGATACTTTTACTTTCTCAACCTTATCAGCTGTTGAATTTGTCACGGTATTGAGTACGGAATATCAAGTAAGAAACGACGCTTATTACAGAACTCCAAATCCTTCAAAATATGGAATGTCTCCTTTGAAAAAAGAGTTTGTGTTTACAGTAAGATTTTTGAAAAGCGGAAGCGAAATATTTACAGACATGGATCATAAAGAGGTAATTAAAGCCATCTATAAATCCAAGTTGGTGGATGAAAATGGAAATATTGACGAAGAAAAATTGACTATTTTTATCAATAAGTACAATAACGAAAATTTAAAATTAAAAATAAACTAATCTTTTTGATTATATATTATGGCAGAAATTAAAGCTGCTGAAATTTCAGCAATATTAAAGAAACAAGTAGAAGGATTTCAATCCGGTGCTACATTAGAAGAAGTAGGAACAGTTCTTCAAGTTGGGGATGGTATCGCTCGTGTTTACGGGTTATCAAACGCACAATACGGTGAGTTAGTACAATTCGACAACGGATTGGAAGCTATCGTATTGAACTTGGAAGAAGACAATGTTGGGGTAGTACTTTTAGGTCCTTCAACCGGAATCAAAGAAGGTTCAACGGTTAAAAGAACACAACGTATTGCGTCTTTAAAAGTTGGTGAGCAAATCGTAGGCCGCGTAGTGGATACTTTGGGTAACCCAATCGATGGTAAAGGACCAATTGGTGGTGACTTATACGAAATGCCTTTGGAGAGAAAAGCGCCGGGAGTTATCTTCCGTCAGCCGGTAACCGAGCCGTTACAAACCGGTATCAAGTCAATCGACGCCATGATTCCGGTAGGAAGAGGGCAACGTGAGTTGGTAATTGGTGACCGTCAAACGGGTAAAACTACGGTTTGTATCGATACTATCTTGAACCAAAAAGAGTTTTACGATGCAGGGCAACCGGTATTTTGTATCTACGTAGCCGTTGGACAAAAAGCGTCAACTGTTGCGGGTATTGCTAAAACATTAGAAGAAAAAGGCGCTATGGCTTATACAGTAATTGTTGCTGCCAACGCTTCTGACCCTGCGCCAATGCAGGTATATGCTCCAATGGCAGGTGCTGCTATCGGAGAGTATTTCCGTGATTCAGGTCGTCCGGCTTTGATTATTTATGATGATTTATCCAAACAAGCGGTAGCTTACCGTGAGGTGTCTTTGTTGTTAAGAAGACCACCGGGACGTGAGGCTTACCCTGGAGACGTATTCTACTTACACTCTCGTTTGTTAGAAAGAGCGTGTAAAGTAATTGCCGATGACGATATCGCGAAAAACATGAACGATTTACCGGAATCGTTACGTCCAATCGTAAAAGGTGGAGGTTCATTAACCGCTTTACCAATCATTGAAACACAAGCGGGTGACGTTTCTGCCTATATCCCAACCAACGTAATTTCAATTACCGACGGTCAAATTTTCTTGGAGTCTGACTTGTTCAACTCAGGGGTTCGTCCGGCGATTAACGTAGGTATTTCTGTATCTCGTGTTGGAGGTAACGCTCAAATTAAATCAATGAAAAAAGTAGCCGGTACTTTGAAATTGGATCAAGCTCAGTTCCGTGAATTGGAAGCATTTGCTAAATTCGGTTCAGATTTGGATGCTGCTACTTTGAACGTAATCGAAAAAGGTAGAAGAAACGTTGAAATCTTGAAACAAGCCGTAAACGATCCGTTTACTGTAGAAGATCAGGTAGCAATTATCTATGCAGGTTCTAAAAACTTGTTGAGAAATGTTCCTGTAAACAAAGTGAAAGAATTCGAAAAAGATTATATCGAGTACTTGAACAACAAACACAGAGATACTTTGAATGCTTTAAAAGCCGGTAAGTTAGATGATAACATCACCGATGTTTTAGAAAAAGCAGCTAAAGAAATTTCAGCGAAATATAACTAATAACAATTTAGCTTCGCTCAGTTCGGGCTTAGCCCTCGGGTGAAGATTTGAGAATTTGAAGATGTAATGCATTTTCAAATTTTCAAATCCGATAATTTTCAAATTAACTATGGCAAACTTAAAGGAAATCCGTAATAGAATTACTTCCGTTCAGTCGACGATGCAAATCACATCGGCGATGAAAATGGTTTCTGCCGCTAAGCTGAAAAAAGCACAAGATGCCATTACAGCGATGCGTCCTTATGCCGAAAAACTAACGGAATTATTACAAAGTGTTAGTGCTACTTTAGATGGTGATGCAGGCGGACAATACACTTCTCAACGCGAAGTGAATAAAGTCTTAATCGTAGCCGTTACTTCAAACCGTGGTTTGTGTGGTGCTTTTAATACCAACGTTATCAAGCAAGTAAAGGTAGTGGCCGATGGTTATGCCGGCAAACAAGTAGATGTATTTGCTATTGGTAAAAAAGGAAATGATGTTCTTAGAAAATCATACAATGTTATTGCCAACAGAAGTGATGTATTCGATACCTTAACTTTTGAAAATGTTGCGGAAGTTGCCAACTTGTTAACCGATAAATTTGTGTCCGGCGAATACGATAAAATTGAAATTGTTTACAATCAATTTAAAAATGCCGCTACTCAATTGGTAATGACTGAACAGTTTTTACCTTTAGCACCGATTCAATCTGAAAATGCTTCTGCCGGCGATTATATTTTTGAACCGTCAAAAGAAGAAATTGTTTTAACACTTATTCCTAAGTCATTAAAAACGCAGTTGTACAAATCTGTTCGCGATTCTTTTGCTGCTGAACACGGCGCTCGTATGACCGCAATGCACAAAGCAACAGACAATGCAACCGATTTAAGAAACCAATTAAAACTAACTTACAACAAAGCGCGTCAAGCGGCAATTACCGGAGAAATTTTGGAAATTGTAGGTGGAGCGGAAGCGTTAAACGGATAGTTTTACACAATATTTTAAGGAAAGGGCGAACATTTGTTCGCTCTTTTTTTTTGGAACAGATTTAATAGTTATTTTTGTTCAACACCATAATAATTCTCGGATTGAGCCTTTATAAAAACCTTTTCAAGCAAACCCTAATCTATGGCCTGGCAACGGTGCTACCCAGAATGATTAGTTTTTTATTGAATCCGCTCTACGTAGACCAATTGCCCAAACAAGAGTTTGCCGATGTTTCCATTGTTTTTGCTTGGTTGGTGTTTTTTAACGTCATACTTTCTTATGGCATGGAAACGGCTTTTTTCCGATTTTACAATACAGAATCCGATAAGCAACGGGTAATTTCAACAGCAACGGTTTCACTGTTTTGGTCCACGCTCATTTTCTTGTTTTTATCCTTACTCAATCGGAATACCTTGTCCGATTGGTCCGGAATTAAAGTCGAATACATCACTTATACCCTTTGGATTCTCGCCTTAGACGCTTTAGTTATACTGCCGTTTTCCAAGTTGAGAGCTACACAAAGACCTATCGTATATGCGGTTATCAAAATTGGTAACGTAATGTTGAATATGTTGCTTAACTTATTCTTTTTGTTATTACTGCCCCGATTGGCTCAAATGGATTCAGAAGGTTTCTTCAATACCATATACTTCGAGAACTTTCAAGTGGGATACATTTTCATCTCCAATTTAATAGCCAGTCTGCTGACTTTTGTGGTCTTATCTCCCGATTATCTCAAGATCAGTTGGAAGTTCGATTTCAATCTATGGAAAAGAATGATGCAATACGGTTTGCCTATTTTAATTGCAGGCGTAGCCTTTGCTATCAATGAACATTTCGATAAAATTTTGTTGGATTGGATGAAGGTATCCAAATCCGATATCGGCGCTTATGCGGCTTGTTATAAAATAGGCATGTTTATGGTGTTGTTTCGAACAGCTTACACCTTAGGAATAGAACCGTTCTTTTTTAGTCATGCCGCCAACGAAAATGCCCAACAAACGTATGCTACGATTACCAAGTATTTTGTGATTTTCGGATCATTTATAAGCTTTTTTGTCATTGCGTTTATCGATTTATTAAAATTGCCGTTGGTGCCGGAAGACAGTTATTGGGTAGCCATAAAAGTGGTACCATTGATTGTTTTGGCGAATTTCTTTTTAGGCATTTATACCAATTTATCCGTTTGGTACAAGTTAATCGACAAAACCCGAATCGGCGCCTATATTTCCATTGTGGGTGCTTTGGTAACACTTGTACTCAATTATGTGCTTATCAAACAGGGTTTGAGCTATTACGGTTCTGCCATCGCAACTATCGCTGCTTATGGAACCATGATGGTGATTTCCTATCAAATGGGCCAAAAACAATATCCTATTCCTTATGACATTAGCACTCTTTTAAAATACCTGTCGCTTTCCATAGTGTTTTCTGCCATTTCATTTTATATCCCTTCATTGCGGGAAAACTATGGCGTTAAAATACTTTTGTTAGCCTTATTTTTATATTTCATCTACCGAAACGAAAAGGAAACATTACTGCGAATTATCAAAAGAAAAACCAAGTAAAATGACCATAAAAATCATCAACAAATCGCAACACGATTTGCCGAATTACGAAACCATAGCCTCAGCCGGAATGGATTTGAGAGCCAATTTAACCGAATCCATCGTCTTAAAACCGCTGGAGAGAATCATTGTAAAAACAGGTCTTTTTATTGAATTGCCGTTGGGTTATGAAGCCCAAGTTCGCCCAAGAAGCGGATTGGCTGCCAAGAAAGGAATCACGGTTCTCAATTCACCCGGAACGGTTGATGCCGATTATCGCGGAGAAATTGGAGTGATTTTAGTAAATTTATCGCAAGAAGATTTCACCATCGAAAACGGAGAAAGAATTGCCCAATTGGTTATCGCCAAACACGAACGCGCCGAGTGGATCGAAGTTCAAGAACTCTCCGAAACCTCGCGTGGAGAAGGTGGTTTTGGCAGTACAGGAGTAAAATAGTGCTCAGTATTCAATTGACAGTGTTCAAAAAAACAAAGTAAAAACATCTTGCGAACTTTGCGAAATACCTTTGCGAACTTTGCGGTTAAATTAAATAAATAATGAAAATAATAGTTCCCATGGCCGGTCGCGGTTCACGCCTTCGTCCGCATACTTTAACCGTTCCGAAACCGTTAATTCCAATCGCCGGAAAACCTATCGTTCACCGTTTGGTGGAAGACATTGCCAAAGTACTCAATCAAGATATTGAAGAAATTGCCTTTATCATTCACGAAAGTTTTGGGAAAAAAGTGGAGGAAGATTTGATCGCCATAGCTGAAAAATTGGGTTCGAAAGGAACCATATATTACCAAAACGAAGCTTTAGGTACCGGTCACGCCATTATGTGCGCCAAAGATTCTTTAAGCGGGCCGGCCGTGATTGCATATGCTGATACCTTGATTCGCGCCAATTTTAATTTAGACCAATCCGCTGATAGTGTGATTTGGGTAAAACAAGTCGACCAACCGGAAGCTTTCGGAGTAATCAACTTAAATGAAGCCAATGAGATTGTAGAGTTAGTCGAAAAACCGAAAGAGTTTGTTTCAGATTTGGCCGTTATCGGAATTTACTATTTCAAAGATGTTGGCGTTTTGAAAAGCGAGTTGCAAAGCGTTTTAGATAACAATATCATCCACGGTGGTGAATACCAAATTAACGATGGTATCAAACAAATGATGGCAAAAGGCATGAAATTTGTGCCGGGTGAAGTAGACGAGTGGATGGATTGCGGGAACAAAGAAGTAACTGTCGAAACCAATTCAAGAATGTTAGGGTTTTTACACGAAGACGGCGAAAATTTAATTGCTGACAGCGTAAGATTGGAAAATGCTACTATAATTCCGCCTTGTTATATAGGCGAAGATGTGGCTGTTATTAATTCGGTGGTTGGGCCAAATGTTTCTTTAGGCAAAGGAACGCACATTACCAACAGCAAAATCCAAAACAGCTTGATCCAAACACATGCGCACATTAAAAATGCCAAATTAAATAATGCGATGATAGGCAATCACGTGAATTTTGACGGCGATTTTACCAGCATCAGCTTGGGCGATTATTCGGTTTTAGAATAAAAAGACAAAGGATGAGATTTAAAATGTATAGTTGGCTTATCGGAATGTTACTCGTTCCTACGCTTCTTTTGGCGCAAACCGAGCCGGAGGATGTGGCGGCTGTAGACGATAAATTTCAAAATTTCTTTTACGAATCTCTCAAGCAAAAAGGTATCGAGAACTACGACAAAGCCATTGAAGCTTTGGAAAAATGCAAAGAACTCGAACCCAACAATGCTGTTGTGTATTTCGAATTGGGTAAAAATTACCTGGCCCAAAAGAAATACAAAGACGCCTACGACAATTTCGAGAAAGTAACCCAAATGGATCCGAAAAACCGTTGGGCTTGGGTAGGCATGTATGATGTTTGTTACGATACGCACGATTACAATCAGGCCATAATCATCGTCCAAAAGTTAATCGAATTCAAAGCCGATTATAAAGAAGATTTGACGTCGCTATACATGAACACGCAGCAATTCGACAAAGCGTTGGAACTCATCAACGAGCTGAATGAAAAAGTAGGAAGGTCAGACAAACGCGACTTGTACAAGGCGGATATTTTGCGAGATGCTAAGTACCAAACGGCGGAGAAAAATAACCTGCTCGACCAAATCAAAAAGTTTCCGAAAGATGAGTCTAATTACATTAGCCTGATTTATCTCTATTCTCAAAGCAATCAAGAAGAAAAAGCCTTGGAAATTGCCAAAAAGTTGGAAAAAGAAATCCCAACTTCCGATTGGGCGCAAGTGAGTTTGTTCAAATTTCATTTGAATAACGGCGATGGAGACAATGCGGTAAAAGCCATGAATATTGTGCTGCCGAGTAAAAAAATCGACCCGAAAATCAAACATCGCATTTTAAACGAGTTCCTGTTATTTGCCAAAAATAATCCGAAATACGAACCCGATTTAGACAAAGCCATTGCCTATTTTGATAACGACAAGGAAATTAAAGTGGCTAAGGAAATCGCCAAGTTTTATGTTAGTAAAGCCGATTGGCCCAAAGCGGTAAAATACTTCGAGATGCATCTTAAAAATGCACCCGAAGACATGGAATCATTACTACTGTTGTTACAAGCCTATACTGAAAACAATCAATTCGAGGTATTGGCTAAAAAGGCAGAAGAGTTGACACAGCTTTTCCCGACTCAGCCTCATTTTTATTATTACGCCGGATTGGCTTACAATCAGCTTAAATCATTTAAAAAAGCCACCGACATATTGGAAACTGGCTTGGATTTTGTGATTGACGACACAGCTTTGGAAATCAATTTCAACATTCAACTCGGCGAAGCCTACAATGGTTTAGGCGATATGAAGAAAAAAGAAAAATACTTTACCAAAGCCAACGAACTCATTAACAAACAAAAGCAATAATGAAGTATTGGATTGTTATCATAGCCGCTCTTTTTTTAGCCTCTTGTAAAACCAAAGCAGGAATGGTCAATACTAACTCGGTTACACCTTATGTGGTCGATGAAAACGAATTGACTTCTAAAAAAGTAATTGAAAACCATTACAACAATAAAAGAGATTTTTCCACGTTATACATACGTTCCAGTGCGAAATACCGCGACGACAAACAATCGCAAAATGTTTCCGCCGAAATCAAAATCAAAAAAGATGAAAAGATTTTGGTCAGCATTCGTTTCTTAGGGATTACCATGGCGAAAGCCTTAATTACTCCGAAAGAAGTGAAGTACTATGAAAAAATCAACGGAACCTATTTTGAAGGCGATTATGCTTCGTTGAGCGAGTGGTTAGGTACCGATTTGGATTTCAATAAAATACAAAACATGCTGTTAGGACAACCGATAGACGATTTGAAGCAGCAAAAATATATTTCCGAAGTCACGGATAGTTTTTACAAGTTGAACACTACTGTGAATAAAACGGAAAAATCTTTTTTCTTCGAGTCTAAAAATTACCTGCTTAAAAAGCAAGAAGTAGTACAACCGGAAAAAGAAAGGGCTTTTGCTGTGAATTATTCCGAATTTCAAACCTTTGCCACCGCCATTCTTCCGGCAGGATTGTTCATCAACGCTACGCAGAAGAAAGGCAAAACCGAAATAGCCATCGATTACAATTCGGTTACCTTTAACGAAGAATTGTCTTTCCCGTATAGTGTTCCTGACGGATATGACAGAATTTTTATAAATTAGTCGAGCCAAAATTTACTTATATTATGCCTAAATTCTTTTTCTGTTTATTGTTCTTTTGTTTTGCTACTCCTATGTGGAGCCAACCGCCAACGCAGGAAGAACTCGAGGCACGAAAAGCCAAAATCCAGTTAGAAATTCAGGAAAAAGAGAAGCTATTACAGTCGGTAAAGAGTAAGGAAAAATCGGTGGTGAGTCAGTTGTTGATTCAAAAAGAAAAAATCGGTCTCAAAGAAAAACTCATCCGCACTACCGAAAAGCAAACCAAGTTGCTTAGTAACGATATTTATATCAATCAATTGAAAATCAATCAGCTTAATCGCGATTTGGAAAAGTTGCGCGAAGATTATGCACAAATGATTGTCAAGTCTTATAAAAGCCGCTCAGAGCAGAGTCGCGCCATGTTTTTATTGTCTTCTGAAAACTTCCTGCAAGCCTATAAAAGAGCGCAATACATGAAGCAGTACGCGAGTTATCGCAAAATGCAAGGCGAAGAAATCAAAGGAAAAACCAAGCAGTTAGAAGATTATAATGTCAAAATTGGTGCTCAAAAGCAAGAGAAAGAAAAACTGATTGCAGAGAACGAGAAAGAGAAGCAAGAACTCGAAAAAGAAAAGAAGGAGCAAGAAAAAATTGCCAATCAAATCAAAAAAGAAAAAGGAAAAATTGCAGCTGAAATCAAAAAGAAGCAGCAAGAAACCAAACGCATAGACGATCAAATTAAAAGAATGATTCGCGAGGCCATTGCGGCAGCCAACAAAAAAACGGCAGCGGCAAATGCCAAAGCCAATCCCAAAGCAACCGCCGCTGAGAAGAAAGCCATAGAGTCTTCGACCAAAATTATACTGACGCCTGAAGGCAAAATTGTATCAGATAACTTTAAAGCCAACAAAGGCAGATTGCCTTGGCCGGTAGAAAAAGGCGCCATTACTTTGGGTTACGGAGACCAACCGCATCCGGTATTTAAAACCCTAACGGTTCACAATAGCGGCGTTGAAATCTCTACCGAAAGTGGTTCTACCGCAAGAGCAGTTTTTGCCGGAGAAGTTACCCAAGTGCAACAGTTAACTCCGCTAAAGAAAGCAGTGGCGGTGAAACACGGAGATTATTTCACCATTTACCAAAACTTGAGTACAGTAAATGTAAATGTAGGAGACAAAGTAACAGCCAAGCAAGTTTTAGGTAAAATCAGAACCGATTCTGACGGAAGAACGGTATTGAAGTTTTTAGTCCTTCAAAATACCACTTTCTTCAACCCAACAGGATGGTTGTCGGGAAGATAAAAAAAGACCCTTTTGGGTCTTTTCTTTTTATATAAACAAAGCTTTCAGTTCGGTAGCATCGTTCGGTTTCATTTTTCCGGCCAATACCAAGCTCAATTGTTTTCTTCTCAAGGCTGCGTCATAGCGTTGTTTTTCCAAGTCGGTTTCCGGCTCAATGGGTGGCACCGGCACCGGATGTCCCATCTCGTCTACCGCTACAAAAGTGTAAATGGCTTCGTTGGCCTTGGTTCGGTTACCCGATTCTCGATCTTCAATCCAAACATCAATAAAAATTTCCATGGAGGAGTTAAAAGCTCTGGACACTTTGGCTTCAACCGTTACCACGCTTCCCAAAGGAATGGCTCGGTTAAAAGCCACATGATTGACCGAAGCGGTTACTACTATTCTGCGCGAATGTCTTCTGGCGGCTATACTGGCAGCGCGGTCCATTCGGGCTAATAATTCACCACCAAAAAGGTTGTTTAACGGATTGGTTTCACTGGGCAATACCAAATCGGTTAAAACCGTTAAAGATTCAGAAGGATGTTTTGGATGCATAGCTGTTTTTTTGCAAAGGTAATTACAGTAAATAAAAAATCCCGATTTATCGGGACTTTTTTATAATTCTTCTATCAGCAACCAAGCGTCTTTGTTGTCTAATTTTCTAATATCTTTCATTGTAGCTTGCGCTTCAGTATAGCTTGAGAAACTTCCGTAGAGTACCGGATACAAGCCATGTTTGTTTTGTGGTAATCTTTTGGCTTTAAAGCCTAATTTAATCAGGGCAGTATAGGCTTTTTCAGCATTGCTTTCCACTCTGAAAACACCTGCCACTACGTGATAAGGTTTGTTTTCATTTGGCACCGTTAAAGTTACACTCGGCAAAGGATTTTCTATAAAAAAAGTAGCTTCCTGAATTTTTTGGTTTATCTTTTTCTGAACGTTGGATTGCACCATCAACGTTTCTTGTTCGATACGGGTTAAATAATTGTCGTATAATTTGTACCCCAAAACACCGGTTAATCCTAAAGACAAAGTAAAAATAGCAGCATATTTTAACCCTTTGTAACTGCTTCTTTTTTCCGGAGTAAAGGCAATAGGCGTTTTTTCTTCAATGGTTTCTACCTCTTTTTTATAAACCTCACGTTTTACGGCAGGTGACATAAACGGACTTAAACCGAAAGATTCTTTAAGATAATTCACTTGGTCGGCCGGAACGAAAACTAAGTTTCTCTCAGCATTCATGGTAAACTCACCGATATTTTTAAGCGAAATGCGACCCATTTCCTGAATTCGATTCATCCACACCGACACTTCGTTTTGGATGGCATTTACTGCAGTTTCGTATGCTATTTTTTCAGCTTGCGCCAAATGATTGGCCAATAAGCCATCATTGTTTTTTAAAAACGGATTAAAAGAAATCAATTTTTTCGGAGGATAAAAAGAATGTGAACTTTCATCCAATTGTGCCGATTGGAATTCGGTTAAAAAAGCACCAAATCCGGGAACGGTAACACACTGATAGCGATATAATAATTGGGAAATGTATTGTTCAATCTTCATGTCAACAAATTTAGAGAAACAATAGAAGTATCAAAAAATTATTCACAATTTTTATTAACAATCCGAAAGAAAAAACCGTTATTTTTGTAGTATTTTATTGATATGAATCAAAGCGAACTATTTCATCTTTTAGCACTGCTCCAAGTAGAAGGCGTAGGCGATATCATGGCCAAAAAGTTGCTAACTGCTTTTGGTTCAGCTACTGCTGTTTTTCAAGCCAAGTCAAATCAATTGCGCGCTATTGAGGGAATCGGAGAAGTTTTGGTGCGAAAACTAAAAGACAAAACCATTTTTGAAAAGGCCGCTGCTGAAGTACAATTTATAGAGCAAGAAGGCATTCGGGTTTTATATTTTGCCAATGAAGATTATCCGGAAAGATTGAAGCATTGCATCGACGGTCCGGTCTTATTGTTTGGCTCCGGGAATTTTGATTTTCGCAACCGCAAACTTATCAGCATCGTAGGAACCCGACAAGTCACGGCTTACGGAACAGAGTTTTGTAAAAAGCTATTGGAAGAGTTGGCCTTGTTTAATCCAATCATTGTAAGCGGTTTTGCTTATGGTGTTGATATAGTGGCGCACCAAACCGCTTTGGAACAACAACTGCAAACGGTAGGAGTTTTGGCCCATGGATTGAACCAAATTTACCCTAAAAGCCATAAAAAGTATGTTGGCAAAATGGAGCAAAACGGCGGTTTTTTAACCGAGTTTTGGAGCAATTCTAATCCCGATAAAGAGAACTTTGTCAAGCGGAATCGCATAGTTGCTGGTATGAGCGAAGCTACCATAGTGATTGAAAGCGCCGAAAAAGGCGGGTCTTTAATAACCGCTAATTTGGCTAACGATTATAATAGGGATGTTTTTGCCGTGCCCGGAAGAACTACCGATAAATACAGTCAGGGTTGTAACGAATTGATCAAAACCCAAAGAGCGCAACTGATTACTTCGGCTGCTGATTTGATTTACTGTTTGAGTTGGCAATTGGAAAGCGAAAAGACCAAAACCATTCAAAAGCAACTTTTTGTGTCGTTGGATTTGGAAGAACAAAAAATTTACGATTACTTGCAACAAAATGGGAAACAACTTATAGATATTGTTGCCTTAGAATGTGATTTTCCGATATTTAAAATATCTTCCATTCTTTTAAATATGGAGTTGAAAGGTGTTATTCGTCCGTTACCCGGGAAAATATTTGAAGCGGTTTAAAACAACAACTTATGAATGTAATACAAGCAGCTGATTTTTTATCGATTACAGCTTCCAAAATGGAGTCGTTATCCGATAATGATGCAGCAACTTTATCCGAACAATTAAAAGCGCTTAAAAATCAAAATTTTGCTATTACTGATAAAGTCATAGTGGAATTTTCAGAAGCCATGCAACAACATCGCATAGCCTTCCGGGAAATTCTGAGTCAAAGGGTTTTGTTTAATTTTTTTGCCCAAAAAGACCTTGCACGAAGCCAATTTCCTAATCCGCTATCTTTCCAAGACAACCGTAAAACGCGTTTATTTGTTGAGCTGTTTTTAGCCGAAGAAATGCAACAGTTGATTCCGCAAAAAATGACAGAAAATGACTTGGAAGGCATAAGGGCTTTAGCCGAAATACAAGGCTTTTTGCCGCAATCTGTTTCGGAGCTGATTGTGCAACACTTACATCAAAAGTTAGATGCCGCCAACCAAGCACTCATTCCGAATTATTCTGATTTTTCAAAAATCGTTTACATTAAAGATCACAATTTTTTCGAATTGCTAAGCCAGTTCAGAACGATTCAGATAGAAGAAAAAGTTAAGACTTTATTCAACGCTGTTAAAAATCTGTATTACAAAAACAATAACTCTGAGTTGTCTAAATTGACTTTTGCGGCCATGAAACATTACAAAGCTATTGATCCTGTTTTTACAGATAAAATAGCTGAGTTCAAGAACGAGTCTGAAATGCGCTATCAACCATTCACTGTCAACAGAAGGAAACACAAATGGGTGTATTTTTTAATAGGGATTGTGGTTTGTTTGCAGTTGAATTTTCTAATCGGTCGACTTTCGGAGATTAATTTTAAAACCGATACGGAAGCCTATGACGCTTACACCGATGCGCCGGAGTTGGATCCTTATTATACAAACATGAAGTTTAAAATAGATAGCTTTCAGGTATTTTTACTCGATTATAATCCCAAAGAAATCAGACGATTATCGCTTATTACATCAGTTAAAACAGGACAAAATCCGTTTGAAACCTTTTATGAATATCCGCCTACAGGAGAAAGTTCGAATAATCTCAGAGTAGCTAACGAATCCGCGTATGACATGATTTTACTTGAAAATGCAATACTGTATGATTCAATTAAAATCCCAAGAGCCGCTCATTTTATCAAAGCAGGAGATTATAATTATATTCATTTTAGCCGAGATGATGTAAGGTCGGTTTTTAATGTGTATGTTGGCAAAAAATTAGCCACTTTTCAAACGGAAAGCAACCACTTATTTGTTAGAGATGGTTCAATAGTTGAATATCGTTTCAGCGAGTTAGCCCCCAATGCCAAAGCAGTTTTAGCAGAGGATTACGAATTCAAAAATGATGTAAAGATAAATTACAGTAACGGTAAACTGGTGTTGGAATAATTATTCAAACCCTAATTTTGCCCTTACTCTTTGCAAAACTCCCTCGGCTATTTTACCGGCTTTTTCGGCACCTTGTTTCAGTAAGGCGTCTACTTCCGGCAAGTTGTTCATGTAGTAATTGTACTTTTCTCTTTCGGTTTTGAAACGCTCACAAATCAATTCAAACAAGGCTTGTTTGGCATGACCGTAACCAAAATCTTGGTTAACATTGGCATATTTGGTTTTCATTGCCGCAATTTGCTCGGCATTGGCCACCAATTTGTAAATGGCAAAGATTTTACAAGTCTCGGGGTTTTTAGGTTCTTCTAAGGGAGTACTATCGGTTTCAATACTCATAATTTGCTTGCGCAACGCTTTGTCATCTAAGAAAATATTAATGATGTTACCTCTTGATTTACTCATTTTTTGGCCATCGGTTCCCGGAACATACATGGTTTCTTCTTGTACCTTTCCTTCGGGTAAGACAAAAGTTTCGCCCATTTGGTGGTTGAAGCGAGATGCTACGTCACGGGTAATTTCGATGTGTTGCATTTGGTCTTTTCCCACCGGAACAAAATTAGCATCATATAACAATATGTCGGCCGCCATTAGCATCGGATAAGTAAACAAACCTGCATTAACATCTTCCAAACGATCGGCTTTGTCTTTAAAAGAATGTGCTAAAGTCAATCTTTGGAAAGGAAAGAAACAGCTCAAATACCATGATAATTCCGTAGTTTGTACCACATCGCTCTGACGATAGAAAATTACCTTATCCACGTCTAAACCACAAGCCAACCAAACTGCTGCTGTGCTATACGTGTTTTGGCGAAGTTCAGCTCCGTTTTTAATTTGGGTTACCGAATGCAAATCGGCGATAAACAAAAAAGATTCGTTATTCGGGTTTTTCGACATTTCGATGGCCGGCAAAATGGCACCCAGTAAATTTCCTAAATGTGGCGTTCCGGTACTTTGAACTCCGGTTAGTATTTTTGGCATTTTCAATAAATTTTCTTCCCGCAAAGTTAAGCCTTTGTAGCAAAAATTGCATACGTTTCATTACTTTTGACAATATGAGAGTCATTAAGATTGTTTTTTGGATACTGTATCGCGTTTGGTTTTACATTTTAATTGCCATTCCAATTATAGTGATGTTTCCGTTTCTGTTGATTTCCATAATGTCTGAGAAATGGTATCCGTACTTTTTTGTTATGGCACGCATTTGGGCTAAGTTTATCCTTTTCGGGATGGGATTCCGAACCAAAGTCGACTTTGAACAACAACCCGAAGAAGGTAAGAGCTACATGTTTGTGGCCAATCATACTTCCATGACCGACATTATGTTGATGCTTTCTATTGTTAGAAATCCATTTGTTTTTGTGGGGAAAAAGGAACTGTCAAAGATTCCGTTATTTGGTTTTTTCTACAAACGCACTTGCATATTGGTGGATAGGAGCAGCTCTAAAAGCCGCATGGCTGTTTTTGAAAGAGCCCAGAAAAGACTGCATCAGGGGTTGAGCATTTGTATTTTTCCCGAAGGCGGTGTTCCGGACGAAAGTGTGGTGTTGGACGAATTTAAAGATGGCGCTTTTCGTTTGGCCATAGATCATGAGATTCCTATTGTTCCCATGACTTTTTTTGATAATAAACGACTGTTCTCTTATACTTTTTTTAGTGGAAGTCCCGGATTGATGCGGGTTAAAGTCCATCGTTTTTTTGAAACTAAAAATCAAAATCCGGAATACAAGAAGACACTTAAAAACGAAGTGCGCGAGTTGCTTCTAAAAGATTTAACTGCGGACCAAAAATAAAAAGAGTTCCTGATGATGGAACTCTTTTCAGTTATTACTCGAAAGTAATAACACCACTTAACTAATTTTAAACAAGTAACAAACTAGAATTTATAACTAAAACCACTGTACACTCCAAACAGGTATGGTCTGAAGTTTCCGGCATCATTACTGAATGTATTAATTTGATACTTAAAGGTTGGTTCGATATGGAATTCGAACGACTTCAAGATGTCATATTTTAACCCCAAACCGATATTAGTGCTGAAATGAATGTTATTCAGATTATTGGCTTCGCCCAAAACGGTTGTTCTGTTTCCGGATACTACTGCAATAGAATTGTCTTGTAAAAACAAGGTGCTAAATCCGCCTATAATTTTCAAACCGAATTTTTTTGCGACTACGGCATAAGTCATTTCAACCGGCATTTCCAAATAACCGATTTCTTGGTTAATATACCCTTTGTTTTTGTGGACAATATTTTGTTCGAAAGACAACAAATCATTTTCAGAAGGGCCTAAAGAAGCAGATGGATTCGGTCCGGTAGCATTTTCAATTTGAATAGTATGACCGAGTCCTGAAGGGCTCAAACCGCTTAATGTACGGGTTTCCATACTGGCGTAGTAGAATACGTCGTTAGTGTTGTAATTCATATTTACTTTGTTCAACCCGGTTCTAATGGTGAGCTTCGGACTTACAGCATAGCTCACACCCAAACCAAAGCCAACATTAGTATTGAAGGTTTTGCTGTTCCCGGCTAAAGTAGAATCAATAGCGGAACCATTAGCCAATGCCCCCATAAAAATAGGTGATACATTTGAAATAATTTGCCATTTGCTTTGTTTGCCTTCTTGTTTTTTCTTGTCTTCTTTTTTGGCCGCCAATAATTCTTCTAAAGGATTTTTAGGCGTTTCATTAGTTTTAGTACTGTCTTTTGGATTGGTTTTCGACTCAGTTTCAGCAATGGCTTTTGGGCTGCCTTTTAAAGATTCCAACGAAATTTCTTTAGAACGATCTAAAACAATGGTGTTCTCTTTAGACTTATTGGTTTCATCTGCGGGAGCAGTTACCACTGTCTGACTATTTTCAATCCATCCATTGGCATTGGTCTTATCAACCAAGGTGTTTGAAGTGTCTGTTTGGAGAAGATTAGCTCTCGAAGTATTTCTTTCTGCTGCTGTTTTGCTCACTAACGACTGTAAAGTCGGTGATTCTTTGATTGCGTTTTGTGTATGGTAATTTTTTAGAGCAGTGGCTTCCTTAACCGTTGCTGTTGAACCATTTTTTGGAGCGTTATTGTTCACCACAATCGCTTGTTGGTCATTTCCTTTAGAAATAACCGTGTTAAGCTTTGGCAGTTTAGGATTCGATTTTGTTTCCGAGTCTTTGGAGGTTTTGGTTTCTTCAATGGTCACTTGGTTTGTCGGCACATTTTTATCCTTAAAATTTGTTTGTGTCATTAAGATTCCAATGAAGAAAACTGCCGCAATTCCGGTGAGTTTCCACCATAACGGAATTACGCGTTTGTTTTTGTCTTTGTTAAGATTTGCCTCAATATTGCCCCAAGCTGATTCAGGAGGATTCACTTCAAAATCCTTGAATTTCTCTTGAAAAAGGCGATCTATATTTTTTCTTTCTCTCATTTTGCAGAAGGAAACTTGTTCGTTTCTTCGTTTTTTAACTGTTCGATTTTTTCTTTTAATATCATTCGTCCTCTGGCCAAATTAGATTTTGAGGTACCGATATTAATGTTTAGCATTTCTGCAATTTCGGCATGCGAATAACCATCTATTACATAAAGGTTAAAAACCAATCGGTATCGGTCGGGCAATTCCTGAATGATCTTCAACAGATAATCCAATGAAATCTCATCGTCATCCAATTCAATTTCATAATCTTCGGCTACATCTTCATTCACCAAACTCAAAAAAGTTTGTTGGCGATATTGCTGCAGTACATTGTTAATCATTACTCTTTTCAACCAACCGTCGAACGAACCCTTGAAGGAATATTGTCCTATTTTTTGGAAGATAATCAGGAAACCGTCTTGAAAATTGTCTTGAGCCTCTGTATAATTGCGCGAATATTTTAAGCATACAGCGAACAATTTTCCCGAGTACAAACGATACAATTGTTCTTGTGCTTTTCTGTTATTATTCTTGCAATCATTGATGAGTTCTTTTAAATCCAATTTTCAAGAATTGATAATGTTTATTCGTTTACCGGTATTTCATATTCTAAAAAGACATCATTTCCTTGTTCATCTTTACCATGCCAAAATTTAAAAATATAAGAACCATTGCTTGTAACTAAAAAATCAAAGGTGCATTCATACAAATTGTTTTCAGTGCGTTCCTGACAATTGTTTTGTTGTTTAACAGCACTTTCAATAGCGATGGTTCTAACATTTAAATCTTTGTGATAATAAATAGCATTGTAATCGTGACAAGTTGTAGGTAGCCTGTAATTCATTTTGAACTGATAGGTTTCTCCTAATGTCATTTCCGTTGGAATTTCAACACTTTCTACAGGAAGTAGTTCCAAAGCGTATCTTGTGTCTGACTCTATTGAGCAAGAAAGTAATAAAAAAAGTAAGGTTACAACAGGGAATATTTTTTTCATTGTTTTGAAATCTTTTATTGTTTTAGATGAAGATGTTTTCAAAAGGTTGCGTTTGTTTTGATAAAAAAACGCCCCGTTTTTTCAAACGAGACGTAGATTTTAATTGTCGGAATCTTTGATAAGCTCTTTGATTTTTTGTTCGAGCTCCTCAGCCAATTCAGGGTTGTCTTTAATCAGCACTTTTACGGCGTCACGGCCTTGCCCCAATTTGGTGTCGCCGTAGCTAAACCAAGAACCCGCTTTTTTGATGATTTCAAACTCAACAGCCAAGTCTAAAATTTCACCGGTTTTTGAAACACCTTCGCCATACATGATGTCGAATTCGGCAGTTTTGAACGGCGGTGCCACTTTGTTTTTAACTACTTTTACTTTGGTTCGGTTTCCAATGACATTTTCGCCTTCCTTGATTTGAGAAGATCTGCGTATGTCCAAACGCACCGAAGCATAAAACTTCAATGCATTTCCACCGGTGGTGGTTTCAGGATTACCAAACATTACACCGATTTTCTCTCTCAACTGGTTGATGAAAAATACGGTACAGTTAGTTTTGCTGATAGTTCCGGTTAATTTTCTCAAGGCTTGTGACATTAAACGAGCGTGCAATCCCATTTTAGAATCGCCCATTTCACCTTCAATTTCACTTTTCGGTGTCAAAGCGGCCACCGAGTCGATAACCACGATGTCAATGGCGCCTGAGCGAATTAGGTTTTCTGCAATTTCTAAGGCTTGCTCTCCGTTATCCGGTTGGGAAATGATTAAGTTTTCAATGTCAACCCCCAATTTTTCTGCATAATGACGATCAAAAGCATGTTCCGCATCGATAAAAGCAGCAATACCTCCGGCTTTTTGAGCCTCGGCAATAGCGTGTAACGTTAACGTGGTTTTACCCGAAGATTCCGGACCGTATATTTCAATAATTCTTCCTTTTGGATAGCCGTTTACACCCAAAGCTAAATCCAAACCCAAGGAACCCGAAGGAATTACTTCTACTTCCTCTACTGCTCTGTCGCCCATCTTCATTACGGTTCCTTTGCCGTAAGCTTTGTCTAATTTGTCAAGGGTTAATTGTAACGCTTTTAATTTGGCTTCTTTTTCTGAACTCATTTTTTAAAATTTTAGTGGCATAAAAATAATGCTTTTTTTGAAGTTATTCAGCTCAAACAACAGGAGTTTTGAACAAATTAGGTTGGTTTTTATTCAAGGCTTTCGTTTCTTTAAAAGTAATGAGGTTGTCTCAAATGGTGATACACAAAAAGTGTATATTTCGGATTGTTAATCTTTTGTTTTTTTCTCTTCTCAGATGTGCCAAGCCCTGCTATTTTCCCTATTTTTGCAGTCTATTTGACATAGCATGGAAAAGTTACTTTCTTACCCGATTTCAATTGTTTATTACCTCTGTTTCGGACTTACCCTAGTTGTTTTTCATCCGATACAATGGATTTGTTTTAACCTTTCCGGTTATCAAGCCCACAAAGTAAGTGTTGATTACTTGAATTTCTTCTTAGTGAAATGCACCAATCTTTTGGGTACAACATATGCCTTTGAAAACCGTGAGCGCATTCCGAAAAATGTGCCGATTATTTTTGTGGCCAACCACCAAAGCATGTTTGATATTGTGGGGATTATTTGGTATTTGAGACGCTTTCACGCCAAGTTTGTCAGTAAAAAAGAATTAGGTAAAGGTATCCCAAGTGTTTCTTATAATTTAAGACACGGCGGTTCGGTGTTAATCGATCGCAAAGATCCTAAACAAGCTATTCCGGTTATCAAAGGACTTTCAGAATATATAGAAAAACACCAACGTTCTGCCGTTATTTTCCCCGAAGGCACCCGAAGCAAAAACGGAAAACCCAAAGAATTTGCACAAAGTGGACTAAAAATCTTATGTAAATATGCCCCTTCTGCTTATGTTGTGCCAATTACAATCAATAACTCGTGGAAAATGGTTAAGTTTGGTGCCTTTCCCATGGGCTTAGGTACTCGTTTGCAATTTATAGTTCATGAACCTTTAGCTGTTAAAGATTTTTCTTTTGAAGAATTGATGGAAAAAACCGAAAATGCAATCAAACAATCGATTAAAAATTAAATAATGCCTCAAAAAAACATCCGACTTGAAGTCATGCAATTCCTCGAAAAGAAAGTCGACAGCTTTGTCGATCAGTTTTTAATTCCCGTGGAAAAGATATGGCAACCATCTGATTTACTTCCCAATTCTGAGGAAGACAATTTTATGGAAGAAGTCAAGGAATTAAGAGAAATTGCCAAAGACTTACCCTATGATTTTTGGGTAGTAATGGTTGGCGACACCATAACCGAAGAAGCTCTACCAACCTACGAATCCTGGTTAATGGAAGTAGAAGGTGTAGACAACGAAGGTCGAAACGGCTGGTCGAAATGGGTGCGCCAATGGACCGGTGAAGAAAACCGTCACGGCGATTTGCTCAACAAATACCTATACCTTTCCGGCCGCGTTAACATGCGTGAAGTGGAAGTTACCACCCA